>JACCDN010600555.1_pt1 | contig 14704 bp, 12 predicted proteins | sample 7441691 | NCBI WGS metagenome assembly JACCDN01 (sample SAMN15323439, study PRJNA562643) | freshwater metagenome | isolation source: river surface water | place: USA:Blue River Watershed | collected 2017-08-16
CAACAACGGCTATTTATCTTAACTTTACGGATGCGCATGTTATCGAGGAATATACAAACAAATGGTGATAAATCATTGCTGCAGTTGTCTTTGACAATTCTGCTGAAGTCCTCTCTGAAAAATGACAGAACTGCCAGAAATAACTCGAAAGTGTCCACAAAAAACGATGGTTTTATCAAGACATATAGTGTATGCTAATTCAGGTTAAATTTATACGTTTATCGTTTAGTTAAATGGGTTTTTAGGTTTTGTTCCTATAAAATAGAAATTATGACGAATTTTGGTTATTTACGCGTATCCACTGATCGCCAAGACGCTAAAAACCAAAAACTGGGTGTGCTGGATTATTGCAACCACCATCGCCTGAATCCCGTAAAATTTGTTGAAGATACTGTCAGCGGAAAAACCCCTTGGCGAGAACGAGCTATTGGCAGCCTTCTAGAAAAAGCCAAAGCAGGCGATAGCATTATAGTGGCTGAAGTATCTCGGCTGGGCCGTTCAACGTTGCAAGTGTTAGAAATATTAGAAATGGCGGCGAAAAAAGGTATTTCCGTTCATATTGTGAAAAATCACTTGATCATGGATGGCTCATTACAGGCTATTATTACTGCAACCATTTTAGGGTTAGCAGCCCATATCGAACGCGAATTTATCTCATTGCGCACGAAAGAAGCGTTATCGAAAAGCAAAATGGAAGGCATAAAGTTAGGAAGACCCAAGGGACAAGCGGACATCCTAAAACTGGATGCTTATCGTGATGAGATTATGAGTTACTTGAAGAAAAATATTAATAAACGTGCTATTGCTAAACTGATTGAGTGTTCTCCGTCTACCCTCTATCAATGGCTAGGACGACGTCACATCAAAATAAAAACGTAATCCTGTCTTTTATGGGGTTATAATGAGCACTAAAATTCTTAAACACTATTTAAATCAAAAAACAAAAGAAGAACTCATCTATGAAATTATTGAGCTTTCCGCTAAGTTCAATGGGGTGAAGGATTACTATAAGGAAAAATCTGGCGCGAGCACAAAGGGAAAAACATTAGAAAAGTACAAAACGCTCATCACACATGAATTCTTTCCAACACGAGGGTATGGTAGAGCGAGATTATCTATTGCCAGAAAGGTAGTCACAGATTTTAAGAAGATATCACAGTCAACAGTCGAATTGATTGATCTAATGCTACACTACGTGGAAACGGGTGTCAGGTTTACCGAGGAATATGGGGACATTAATGAACCATTCTATGACAGTATGGAAAACATGTACGATAAAGTGCTGAGGTTAATTACCGAAGCAGGAGTGAAACAAGAATTTCGGCAGCGATGTCACGAAATAGTGGTAGATACACAGGACATGGGTTGGGGATTTCATGATATTCTTGGGAATATGTATCACGATGCTTTTGGCAATGAGTGAGGTTTTTAGTATCAGAGATACAATTAAGTCAGATTTTACACTTTTGGCGGTTCTTCTACAAGTCCCCGGATAAGTGCGAGAATTCCGTTTTATAAGTGCAAGACGCTACACTTAATGACGAAATCTATAAAAAGTCTGTAACTATTATGATGCAAGAACGTAATGTGAATGAAATCCCTAAAAAAGATCGTAGACTAGACTCTCTTGCTTGGTTAATACAGGGAGATGACGTATGTGGTGCCACATGTTTTGATGGGGAATGTTTGTTGTTAGCAACAAACAAGTCTGATTCTAAATTTTTACTTTCTGTAATAGACTATCTGCAAGGAACTGCTGTTTTAGCCAGAAAAAAAAGAGATAACGGCGAAAAATTTAGCCGAAAACAAACAATGGAAAATTTCAAACCTCGATTATCGTGTTTTTACAAATATGCTGAGACAGAAATTAACCTTTTAAGAAATAATGACATTTTTAAAAAAGCTTTTATGGATGCTTTAGAAAAACTAACTCGATCTATAGTATATTATTATCTTAGATCAAATAGTCAAAGTGCTTTCTCAAAAGAATTTATTGAAACGATAGAACAAAGACAAAGAATACTTATCCCTCCTAAAGAAAATCATCGTTATCAAAACATTCATGCAGAGCTTAAAATATTACAAGGGTTAATTGATCGACGAAAATTGTCAATGCATTCTTATATCGGAGTGTCAAAAAGATGTTGTAGAAACTGTTCGATTATAATAAAAGCTTTGAACAATGTATTGAAAGTAAACTTAGACGGACTCAAGGACTCTAAAGGCTATTTTGAGACTCGAGGCTCTCATAGTAATCTTTATCCATCAGGTATTCCCGCGTTCTTACATGAATTTACTAATAAGCCAAAACACCCTTTAAAAAATCTAGAAAAAGAGTTTCTTCGTCTCTCTAAAGCAAATACACTTAAAGAAGCATTTAAGAGAAATGCAGAAGTTGACAGTCAAGAGGTAGAAACGCACGCTCGATCAGAGTCGCTAAACACGACATCAGAGTCGCCACGCGAGAAAATTATCCTAAATGAACTTCATAAAAAAACTGCTGCGAAGAATCTAAAAGGAATTAATACTGAAGAGAGAAAAACAGCTACCATGTCGATATTTAGTAAACCAGTTTCTCATGATGCTAACCATAACAGATCTCCTGCTAACAGTGATGATGGAGATTCTATCATTGGAAAAACGCCAATAACTGTAACAACTCAACAGGGAAGAACAAATGAGATAGCTTCTGGTTCTGCTGCAATAGTTGGAGTAATTGGAGTTCTTTCACCACAAAAACAAAAGCAAATTCGTCAATCTTCTGATAATAGTGAGGCTATCAAAAAATACAAATCCATTCTGAAGAATCTTTATAAAAATCCACAATGAAGTATAGGAAAAAAAGCAGAAACTCATTATAACTTAGCTATCCTACAACGTAGGATAGGGGAGTCACAAGAAGCTTTAAATAATCTTGAAATAGCAACAGAGCTTCTCCCTCATATAGAAAAATATAGTACTCTTTTAGAAGAAATCAGAAATGAATCAACAGAGCATTATGGTTTTTAAAATACCACGTTTAAAATTTGCGTCTGATGTGGACAATGACTTGGCCAAGAACTATGGCCTATCATAGCCAAAAATAGCAGAAGTTATAAGTCTATTTTAAAAAAATGACCCTACCTTCCCATTAGACCAATTTAATTCACAGGTGTATTGTTAGTAAAATCGTCAAAAGAACACCCACTATTGCATACTACAATTAGATATCTCCCTCTCAATCTCATCTAATTCTTCTTCAGAAAATTTAACTGTAACTTCTTTAGCTGAAGGGTCTGGTTTTATTTTTGAATTAAAAAAATCTGTTAATCTAGTCTTTGTATCTAAAATTTTAGTTTCATTGCTCGTTTTATTATTATTGTTACTTGTAGTTTGTTCAAATTTAAGGTTTCCTGATGGATTGTAAGTTCCTTTTTCAGAAAGATTGTCTTTCATTTCTTTTACAATTGCATATTGATAAGATTTTTGATTTACTTCTTCCTTATTTTTGTTAATAAAAGCACTGAATCCTAAAACAGTCATATTTCTAAATGTGTTAAAATTTAAAGTATCTAGAGAAAAACAGTGTTTAACAGCAAAATTGTAATTATGAAGCGTACAATTTCCAAAGAATTGCTCATTAATAGTATTGTTACTTATTGTAATGTCACCATATTTTTTTGTATATATAATAGTATTTACACACTCTTCCACTATCTCATCTTCATCTCTTCCATCCGAATTCAGTTTTTGAAATTCAACAGAAAAAGCTTCTCTAACATACTCAGTAACTTGATCTTTAGTTAAGTCTGGTAAATCTGCCACTCCATCATATTGTGATGCATAACCACAGTTAACAATAGAAATTTTATATGAAGTATCATTTGTCTTTCGGAGAACAGCATAAAATGCATGTTCACTAGAATTAGAACTAGGAGCTATTGGAGTACAAAATGGTAAAATAACGGGTTTTCCTGTTGCATCAATATGATTGATAATATTATTTACTAGGGATTTTATTTTTTCAGGATCAGGATTATCTTCATAAATTTCTAATTCTTTCGCAATAGAAGCTGAAAATCTTATAGTCTGTAGTATTTTTTTTGTAGTCTTTTTACCTAAAATATATCTTTCTTTCATTGCATTTTTTCCATAACTCTGTAATGAAGCATATAAAATACACAAAATATTAAAAGTATTTTGACACTGTGCTCTATCATAAAGTTCATTAAAAATTCTTAACTGTGGAGGCAGTTGCTTTATAAACAGTTTAATTGAGTCTTTTCTATTTTTTTCAAGGCCTTCGATTTTCAGTTTTTCTTCTTCATTCAACCTAACATTTTCTTTAATTACTTTGATCGAACAATCGAAAATATGAGGTGCCATTTTAGCTATTGTTAATCTCGGATTTAAATTTCCAAACTCTTCTTCACAAACTGGGTAATTACCAACTTTGACAATTCTTAATTCTTCTACAAGTTTAACATTTAGATCCGAAATTAACGCTTCATCCAATGAGATTTTCAGATGATCAATAAATGTTTCTATGTTAAATGTTAGTTTCGTTGGTGGTATAATATGTGCTGCTAAACTGTAAATATCCTCTTCTTGAAACGTTATATCATCTTCTTTACTTTTATCTTCTTTTTTTGTTAATTCTTGGCAATTATCTATTAATTCTTTTAAGATTTTAATCTCATATCGTTTTGGAAAAACTATACTTTGTTTTTTTTTAGCAGAGCTTGGTAGATTCATCAATTTTAGACGTGAATCCTTTTCAACACTTTCAAGCTTATGAAGATTCGTAAGATCAAAATAGGAAAAAGATTTTAGAGAAGATTTAACATGCTCGCTCCTCTTATTACATAGTAAAGAAATAGCAGACTCTTCTTTTCCATCTAATGGACTCGTAATTAATGTATTACAATTGTCTTTGAAATATTTTACAGCTTCTTCAGAAAAAATATCTGTAGGTGCGTTCAATGCTACTGATTTTTCGTATTCAATATTCTGCATCATTTTCTAACCTCCATAAGATAGTAAACTGGATTTATAAAATTATTATAAATCAATTTTTAGACAGAAACATTAATTAAAAGCTAATCTACATATTTGTCAATTTCTCCAATTCTTAACATAATAGGTGGATGCGTGTCATACAGCTTGGTTAAAAAGCTTTTTTTGGATGTCCATTCAAAATCTTTGACTTTATCCAGAAAAGACAATAACCCTCCACCAAAGCCCGCCTGAATCGCGAACTTGTCCGCTTGGTATTCTTTTTTTCTGCCTACAAAAAGCATAGCTAATCGTAACATACCATCCCCTAACCAAACAAATACCAGGAAAAAGTAAGTAAAGAGCATAACCACGGAAGAGGCGATTAACAAAATGACACCGCCTGCATGAATCGCGCTTAGCCTATTAACAACAGAAGTTAAAGCAATGACACCACTTGCAATAAGTGAAATTATTAATGTGATCGTGCTAACGCCCAAAGCAATACCCAGTTTTTGACTGTCTCCGTTATGTAAATGTCCAAACTCGTGCGCAATAACGCTTGCTAGTTCTTCTTCCGTGGCGGTTTCATACAGTCCGCGGGATAGAATCAGGTTATATTTGCCAATCGCAAACGCATTCGGTGTTGGCTCGTCAATGACCATAACACGCAGTTTTTTTAACGGCATCAGTCCATGCGTTTTTTGAATGGCGAGCTGGACGCGTTCAATCGTTGGATTAAGTCGTCTCTGCTCCCGTTCTATCGGGCGCCTTGCGCCTGAAAGCAGTCTTAAGAACCACTGTCCCAAGGGAGAATCAAACAAAAAAGCCAATCCACACACCGCCACGAAGGAAATGCCTCCACACAGAAAAATATCAAAATGCGTTACAATGGACGGCTTAAAAAAGTCCATGAATAATACTGCCGCACAAAATAGAACGAAACCATTAAAAAGCAACAAGAGTAAAAATGGCATAAGTAGCCCCTTTTAAGAATATTTGACCTTGACTTTATCCTGTTTAAATTGCCCCACTTTTGTAATGTAAAAGGCTTCACCAGGTTGTAGCTCTTGTTTTATGGCGTCAGGATGGACAATAAATTCTCTATTGCGCCGTACAGAACCCATGCCTGTACTGCCTTGCTCGCTGCTGATTTGGGCGGTTAAATCAAAACTATCGTGTGTTCCAACCCAGGAAGAGATTGCCTCTGCACTGTCTTGATCATTTAATCGATGGCAAATGATCGTATTAACGCAATTTAACACTTGGTTAGCAAAGGATTTTTCTACTTTCTGTAGGTCGGCTATGCTTTGCGTGCCAAAGATAGCATGGACACCCTTGCCGCGCCCCATGTTGACCAGATTTAAAACCTGTTCACCCGCAAATACAGAAAACTCATCGGACACGGTAAAAATGCGCGGATGGTCTACACGGTCAACAACGGCTTTGATGTCATTAATGACTAACTTGCCCAGCACTTTGGAAAATCTAGGGAAACGTAACGCGGGCAAGGCAAAGTAAACTATTCCACGATTTTGGATGACATCCGTTAAGCTAAAGGTTCGTTCGGTACGTTCAAAATATTGTCCCAGCTCAGAATGAATCAACAAGTTAAGATGGGCTTGCAAGCCTGTAATGTCTTTTCGGTCGTAATTTTCTAAGCGGCGTACACGATTGGTTATCTTTTCGTCATTCAGTGACCGAACCCTAACAGCCAATGCATCATAGTCTAAGCATTCCACCACCGTTTTTAAATCAAAGCTTTCTTGACCTTTTAGCAACACTTCAAAGGTCGTTTGTAAGTAATCTTCGGCAATCGAGCGATAGTAATCGCTTTCCCATTGGTCTTTTAAGCTGATGATTTTATCTTTCAATTCGGTATAGCCGCCCTGCGCCAGACAGTCATACGATTGAAAGGTCCCACAGTTGAATCCATAAGCAGGTCGATTATAGCGATTCGCTAAACCCATCACCCAGTAGACATTTTCGTCCGTAGGCTTGCCGTCCACAATGATTAAGGGGTATCCCTCCCTCAAGGCGCGCTGGTAGAAACGCCGTAAGGTCACTGTTTTACCGCCGCCTGTTTTGCCTAGCACAAGAAGCATTTGGTTAATGTGCGTGTCGGGTATCACAACGGGTTTTTGGGTAAGCTTGGAAATGCCTAAGAGTGTACACTGGTATGCAGATTCGTCGAGGGTGGACAACTTGCTTTCTAGGCGGTTTGTGTTTTGGTATTTCGTGGGCGGTGGCTTTTTTCCCTTTTGCAGTGCTCTTAACGCCAATTCATAGCGAGAGTTGGGAATCAGTTCTAGAACGGATAAAATGCCCGCAATCAGACAGGCATAACTAACGACATAATCCAACGAGGCATCGTAAAAAAATTTAAGCGCAAGTCCTAGGTTGCCATGAATAAGTAACTTGAACAACTGCCAATTAACGCTTGCACCCTCGGAGAGAATAGACGACAAGGGAATACTAAAATGGTGGTCATACTCCATAAAAGATACATTCAGGATGGAAAGCAGCAACCCAAACCCTAAAACCCACCACCACGCCATGCGCTGCCAACGAATGAGGATAAGAAACAGGATGAAGCCCAGGAGCGCAACGGGAAACTGCCAGAGGGTAACCACGCATAAGGTAAGAAGTTGTAAGGCTTCTCGTGGATGACTATAAAGCCATTCTTCAAAGGGAGCAGGTTTGACTTGACCGCCCATGCAGTAATTCCTTTAGCAAGTGAATTTTAATAAACGGCATCTTGGCGACCATAGGACGCATAGACGCTGCCACGCTGTCAGAACAATAATACCACACCTCTTTGTAATCGAAAGCCCCGCCATACCCCTTTAAAATGCTTTCCAGGCGGTATTTCCCTTTTAGGGTGAGCTCTACCTCAATAGCAATGTGCGTTCCATCCGCTTGAATCAAGATCCCATCGGGCAGATGACCTCGCTTGCCGACCCCACCCATATGTTTATCGCGCATGAGCTCACGGGTGCTAGTCCAGGTAGCGTTAGGATACAGTGTTTTTAACTGCAGGTAGACGTCAATTAACGTTAAGTCATGGTAATAGGTGGCTAAAGGAATGCGAGCTAAAGGAGGCAGTTCGGTCAATCTTGCGCCTTTGGCAGTCACGCGGTAAATGCCATGCCGACCATAAAAAATCCGTTCGTGCTTCAAGAGTCCTGATTCTAACAAACGATGGATGATTTGGTAATTGCGCGGCTTGACCCAGCCAAAGCGTTGGTCTAGCTTGGGCATTTCGCAAAAGCCAAAGGTGTTGATAAAGCGCAAGATAGCAATGTCTCGCTCAGTAAGCTTGAAATGGTTCATGGGTTTTATATGCCCGCTAAAATGTTCACCAACGCGCCAGGCGGCACGAATCGAACCCATAGCCAAACGGATAACAACCCAGCTGCCATACCAGCTGCTTTTTTCGCCGCGGCGAGTCGGGTTTATTCATGCCATTTAAAATATCATTAAATATCGATATATGTTATTTATGATACTTATTGATAGTTTAATGCGCGCTAATCTCATACCAAGGGCTTGCGCGGTTTTCTTAAAATTCTAAAACTCCTTTCTGTGTAATTTCTGTGTAATTGTGTCAGCTAAAATTTCTACGGTAAGTGGCTTCAATCGATAAAGGATTATTGCCATAGGTTTTTTGGATGGCAAAATCAGCTAAATTATAGGATAAAATTTCCACGGGACACTTTTCTGGTCCTTTGTCTTGGTCGATCTAAGCATACTTATGCTAGGAAAGGTGCCAATTTTTGGGGGGTAGAACCAGAATTGCATGAAAGTTAAGCTTTCTGCTTGCCTGGAATAGGTTGGTTGGATTGCTCCATATCATTTAGGCTTAAATGGCAATCTAACCTTGCCATTAGTTATTTTTATCTTGCCACGTGGTTATAGTTTTTAAAACGGGCAGCTGCCTCATTCTTCTTTTTCTCTGATTCCGCTTCCAATCTGGATTTTTTTGCATCTAATGTTGCAGGAAGCCTTATTGGAACCTCGAACTGTATGCGACACACGGACTGGTTCTTGTCGTGGGTTTCCTCAGTGGTTGAGGTGTTGCGTTTATGCCCAATGCTAAATATTTGTGCTATTTGTATCTTGCCGCCAATTTCTCTTGTGCCGTCCTTTGTGCTACCTTGTATTTCTTCAACAGTTACTCCAACATCAAAAGAAATTACGCGATTGCTTAGGTCTTTGGTTCCTTCTGGGTTTATGCATCCTGATCCATCATCTTCTCCAACTATAGCAATAGCCTCCTTTACTCCTTCAATAATTTGAGTAAGTGTATTGGTAACAAACGTTTTTAGTTCCATATATAACTCCTCTACGGCCGAAAAATTTCAGCGGATGACTCCGCTTCATGACTTATGCCTTTTTAATCTGAATAGTGTCCCGTTAATTAGCGATGAGAAGATTTTCACTCCTCTAGATCGACAGCCCTGCTGGCTGCTCCAAATTCCTAAGTATCAAAGTACGTGCCATCCCATTTAAGATACCATAAGCATTGGTGCTTTATTATATTTTAATATCAATTTAACAATAATATTCATTTCCGTTATCATCTAACGATAACTAAGGTTGCCTAGAAAATAATCAAACAACTAAAAAGCCAGACGTCAAGCCATTAAACTCCACACTATCCACAGGGATATCAACAAAATCTGTGGATAACTTTTGAAAGCGTTTCTTCACGTCGCCCTAAGTATACAGATTGCCTCCTGAATAAACCAATCATAAAATGCTCAAAAATGATCCAGGCTGCGCGAAAAGGCATAAACCCTTTAATTCTCTACGACCTAAGTTAAAAACCCAGAGAATCGCTTAAAAACAGCTTTTAATGGCATACCAACCCAAAAGACGACATTTTCATAACACGATTAACGTTGAACACGTCAAAAACCATCACTAAATTGTGACAGGCAGGTTACGGGCAAGTGCCTACCAAAGCAAACACAACAGTCTGCCAAACACACGCACGCGCAGCATGCCCAGGTTTATAAAATGGCGGTGGCTTCAAGGTTTGATCCCGAATGAAAGCAAAGGGCAAATTTGCCTTTCGCAGAAGGTCTTTTATCCAACTCGACTTATTCAACTGCATTTCCACATAACACCTGACTAGCCTTACCACCTGCTAACCCAACTACCTAACTTTTTCCTTTTCCTCTTAAACCTTCTACCGCTCTCGTTTTTGCTTTCCGTGGCTATTTTCCCTCCTTACTGCTTTCACTTGCCTTGCCTCCTCTTTTTTCTTTTCTGCCTTACCCCTATCTACTCCATCCCATTATCTCACTGCTGACATATTCCATACACCTCCATTTCCCTGCCTTTATTTCCCGACCCCGGCCTATGTTGACGAAGTCAGGGCGAGGTAGGGAAATAATCAACGTCGCGTATGGAATAACAGGCAGCAAGTAATAATACTATGGATAGAGGGCTTCGTATAGGGGTAAGGCAGCTAAGGAAAAACGTTTTTTAATCTTTTAAGAAGAAAAAACAAGACTTTTTGAATTTTTGTTGGGCTGTGGGTATGTGGGCAAAGGCGCGGGGGTGTGGACAATACCTGTGGATAACTCGGTTTTGTTATCCAGCAGGTTTGTCCATGCCCTTTAAGCGCCGTTCGGTTGAGTGGTGTTCTCAAACGATTGTCCATATATCAACAGTCTGCTTGAGCCATTTTCTGTGGATAACTTATTTTTTGAAGTTATCCACAGAAAATGGCGATCAACTACAGGTATTTTTTAACTATAGGTACATACAGGTATATATATCGCGAGAGTTAATGCGTATAACCGCGAGAGTTAATGCGTGAATTTTCCTATTCATGCGCGAGAGTTAATGCGTGGAAAACTTTAGTTATTCACAGAGTTGCTATATTAATGGCGTGACCGTTTATGCGTAGTTTTATATTTGAGTTAATGTAATCATCAAATGATCGAATGGAAGCTAATAAATGGTATCTGTGGCTATTGATAAAATCGCATAGGTGTTGTTTGATCAATTTTTCGAAATGTGGGCTTTACTTGGTTGTAGTATAAGTCCATGTTCATTGAAGTCTATCTTTGCTTCTGGGTAAACTACAAGAACTGCATGCAGCTGCTTCAAAAAGTATCTTTTAAAATCTCTTACCCTATTATAATCAGAACCAAATTGAACTTTCAGTGCCTCCCAAGGGATAGTGCTGTTTTTTTTGAGGTAACTCATGCGATAGGTTAGCCAACAATAAATATCGATAGCCATAGGAGATTTTTTAATGGCCTTTATGGCATCCATGTCGACGGGTACAGGACAATTAGTAACTTCCTTGAAAAATTCTTCGCCTAAAATTAGTGTCGATTCAAATAAGCAAGCTTGTTGAGGTGTTTTAGGATTCCACCATAGATTAGCTTGCGATACTGGTTGCACATTTCTAATAGTCCATTGCTCGCCATCATCATATGTACAGGAAACAGAAGCTGAAAATAATCTTTTCATCTGTTCACGAAGTCTAGTAATAGTTCCCCATCTGCCACCAGTTGGAACTATATCAAGCTGAGCCATGAATCGGCTAAGAGAGTCACCAAGTAATAACTCCCGTTGTTTAGTACGTACAGCTTCGGTAGTAATCCAGGCAATTAGAAGTCTTGGAATGCTGCCAAAAGGTAGTCCTACCCTTTCAGGTGCAAGAATTGATAGTGTAAATAACCCATTTCGGCGTGTGAATTCATTGCTATGAGGGTTGCTATGGGGCATGGTAGCTTGAACTAAAGCTCTAGCCATGTATCCTAAAGCACCAGCTTCTTTTGCATCCCTAGCTTCAATAGCTAGAGCTTCAGTAATGAGTTTATTAAGGTTTTTATTATTCATATATGAAATATTACTTATATAAATTTATTTTTATTTACTTAAATATTCTTTTAAAGCTTTCATCACTATATCAGTTACCGTTGTGTCCTCATCTAGTGCGCGTTGCTTAATTTTTTTGTGAAAAGATTTTGATATGTTGACATTCATACGTATAGATTCATCTTGTGTATTTTGAACAGATGCAAGAGCTTTTTCTTTTTTACTTGTAGTGGGGCGGCCAGCTTTTAAGATACTCATTTTGAAAACTCCTCTAATTCTTTAGCTAATTGTTTGATCTCATAAGCAGCATCACTGTTTGGTTCAGCGTCTACTACAGTACTACCAGTGGCTGCTGTTTTTGCGTAGATAACACGTTGAAATGTTCCATATTTAAAGACAGGTAACTCATAGCTGCTTAGAGCTTCTCGCACTTCCTTTCCTAAGTTAGTTTTTGCGATTTGTCTACTAATAACAAAAGCAGCTTTAGGATATCCATTAGTAATTTGCTGCCTAGCCTTGATGACTTCTACTAATTCTTCGGCTGCCCATATATCATAAGGTGATGGTTGGACAGGTATGAGTACAATATCAGCGCATTTGATGGCAGAAACGGCCATTTCTGCTAATTGAGGTGCGCCGTCTATTAGAAACCAATCATAGCCATTGAGTGCTTTGATATCTTTATCAAGGGTAGGGCGGTCAAGTCCAATTACAGTTAGCAGATCTCCATTACCCGCTGCATGCCAATCTCTAGCACTGCCTTGCGGGTCTGAGTCAATTAGGATGACTTTCTTTTTAGTTTGTTGGATAGCTCTTGCTAGGTTTACTGATATGGTTGTCTTACCAGCACCACCTTTTTGGTTAAGAATTGCTACTATCATAAGTTTTGTTTCCTGTAAAAATATGAGTTTGTATGCCTATATTACTTTACTTATAAAAACTAGTAAAGTAATATACTCTTACTCATATGAATCTTTAATCGGGTATGCATGGATTTAGAAGGTGCTGTAGATTTCATTTTATTTTTGTTAGTAATACTGATGGAAAAAGCTAATCAGCTATTACCTGAAGTATAATGTTACTTAAAAGAAAAGCTCGGATTTCCTAGCCTTTCTCATATTCACCGAAGCATAGTTAATGAACATAGAAGACGTAAAGACATTATGTGAGAAACATGGAGAAAAAAAAGTAGTTGAATATAAAACCTCAACTGCTGGCTTACGCTCTGCATTTGAAACTATTTGTGCTTTTCTAAATACTAAAGGTGGCACGGTTCTCATTGGTGTGAAAGATGATGGGAAAATAGTAGGCCAACACATTTCGGATAACACTAGAAAGGATATTGCTTTTGAAATAGGCCGAATAGAGCCAGCAGCACAAATCAATGTTGATTATGTGTATATAGGGGAAGATAAATATGTGATTGCTATTCGGGTCGAACCAGGTAGTCACGCACCTTATGTTTATGATGGTCGCGCATGGAAACGTGAGGAATCTGAAACGCAACGGATGTCGCAACATCGATATGAACAATTATTAGTTGAGAGAGGACAGCTCAATCATTCATGGGAGGAATTTTCTGCATCTGGTTATAAAATTGATGATTTGGATCATGATGAAATTCGACGCGCGGTAAAACAGGGTATTAGTGTAGGGAGAATTCCTGAGATAGTAGAAAAAGAACCTATTTTAAACATCTTAAAAAGCTGGAAATTGATTCGTGACTCAAAAATCAATAATGCTGCTGTTGTATTATTCGCTAAAGAAGTGTTACCACAGTGTCATCTTAAAATGGCAAGGTTTAGGGGAACAGATAAGCAAAATGGTTTTATTGATGATAAGGATATTCACGCAAATGCATTTCGTATTTTTGATGAGGCAAATAATTTTATTACGCGGTACTTGCCGATAGCGAGTTTTTTTGAAGCTGATCGTTTAGAACGAATAGACAAACCCGTATTACCTGTGTTAGCAGTGCGTGAAGCATTAGTAAATGCAATAGTTCATAGAGAATACTCAAATCATTCATCATTTATAGCATTGATGATTTTTGATGATCGTATGGAAATTTGGAACACAGGGAAATTACCCTTCGATTTAAACATAAATAATTTAAAGAAAAAACACCTATCCAGACCTCGAAATGAAAATATTGCAAAGGTTTTTTATGATAGAAAATACTTTGATGGGTGGGGAACAGGCATTTCTAGAATTTTTGATCTTTGTCGTGAAAGTAATATACCAGACCCTGAATATGAACAATATTCAGGTGGTACAGGAATAATTTTTAAATTTAATGAGCCTATAGCAATTACCTATGTAAAAAAAGCAGCTGCTAAACAGAATTTAAGTATCAGGCAACAAGCTATGTTGGAAATTATAAAAAAACATAGATCAGTTGGGATGGAGCAAATTATCTCTGAACTAATCAACCCACCTTCGCGAAGGATGATTCAAAAAGATTTAAATAAGCTAAAAGAGCTTGGTGAGATTAGATTAGAAGGCTCTGCACGTAATTCGAAATGGCTACCCAAAGGGTGAAGATTGCGAACTATCGCGAACTATCGCGAACTATCGCGAACTATCGCGAACTATCGCGAACTATCGCGAACCGTTCTGACGGGTTAAAGCCTATTGTTATAAAGGACAGTTATGAAAACCAGTGTGGATTATTTGCCGCTTAAAAAGAAATTGGAACTCACTAAGGTAATTGATCTCATTAATGAGGTAGTGCCTGCTGACCTCATTATTTTGTTTGGTAGTTATGCTCGTAACGAATGGGTGGAAGAGAAATACGATGAGGAGCATTACCGTTATCAAAGTGACTTTGATATTTTGGTGATCGTGGAAACAAAAAGCGAAGCTGTACAAGGAAGATTTGAGCGAG
>JACCDN010103444.1_pt1 | contig 14703 bp, 15 predicted proteins | sample 7441691 | NCBI WGS metagenome assembly JACCDN01 (sample SAMN15323439, study PRJNA562643) | freshwater metagenome | isolation source: river surface water | place: USA:Blue River Watershed | collected 2017-08-16
CAGGAAGAATTTCGCGCTCGAAACGGCCTTCTGCAGTTGCTTGTGCTGCCAGCGCTTGTGAGCGTGCACCAAAGCGGTCCATGTCTTCGCGAGTAATGCCCCACTTGTCGGCAATCATTTCTGCGCTGATGCCCTGTGGCACCAAGCCACCGTCTGGTGCGTAACGGGCCGATACTTGTGGTCCGAATGGGAAACCGTACTTACCATCTGCAATGGCAGAACCCATAGGTACGCGTGTCATGACTTCAACACCTGCCGCAATGACTACGTCGTATGCGCCAGCCATAACACCTTGTGCTGCGAAGTGTGCTGCCTGCTGGCTTGAACCACATTGGCGGTCGATGGTGGTACCAGGAATTGTTTCTGGCAAACCTGCTGCAAGAACTGCATTGCGACCAACGTTGAGGCTTTGTTCGCCCACCTGCATCACGCAACCCATGATGACGTCTTCAATGAGGTGTGGATCGATGTTGTTGCGCTCAACAAGGGACTTCAATGTGAAGCCTGCGAGGTCAACGGGGTGCCAATCTTTCAAGCGGCCATTGCGCTTGCCAAGTGGTGTGCGGAGTGCGTCAACAATTACTGCGTTCTGCATGATGGTTCCTTTTCTGGTTCCGGGTGACTACGAGTCTGCCCTGTGAACGCCCCAGTCTCCTAGTCGAGAGACGGTGGCCTATTCCCCTTCGAGAACCTTGCCAAAAACACGGTTCAACGCCACCACATCGGTGTCGGTGAGGGTGTTGGTGAACGAATGGCGCACGATGCGGTAATAGATGAAACTCGCCTCGCGCCACACCTCGTGGCCTTTAGGTGTGAGAACAATCAAGGTGGCGCGGCCATCATCTAAGACCGACTTCTCGCGGGCAACAAGTTTGCGTTTTTCCAACTTGTCTAACTGGCGCGACAGGCTGGAAGGGTTGGCCATTACTCGTTCTGCCAGGTCGGTAAAGCGAAAAGCTCCTTCGTCCGTACTGGTGGCGAGTGCGTCCAGCACTTCGTACCACGGCAATTGCAAGTCCATCTCTTCTTCAAGTGCGTGCGACAGCATTTTGTCTAGTGCGGCGTGAGCGGTGCGAAATGCTCGCCACACACCAAGACGATCTGGATCTGGAAGTGTCATGTGGCTGGCGGTGGCGCAGTAACGCGTGCAAAGTGCGCCAATGCTTCATCGCGTGTGGTGTGTGTAGACAACAAAGCGCGACTTGGCATCACCAACTTTGGTTGTGACACACCAAGCACAGCAGTGAGTCGATTGTTAACACTGTAAATGGCGCACCACTTACCTTCTGCTGGATTGCCTGCAACTACATCAACTTTTGCTGAGCCGCTTGGGCGACCCAAACATTGAATGCGTGCATCGAATTGATCGCTCCAGAAGAATGGCACAGCAATATATGGAGTCATCTCGGTGTTGTTCAGTGTTGCCAACAAATTTGTTGCGGCGTGTGCACCTTGTTCTGCAGCGTTTGTCCAATGTTCCACACGCATGTCTGCTTCGACATCTGCAAACAATTCATTCGGCCAACGCAATACATCACCAGCAGCAAAAACATTTGATGGTCCTGCACACAAATTCGCGTCGCACACAACACCGTCGCGAATAGTGAGACCCGAGGTTTCTAACCATTGAGTTGCTGGTGCAACACCAATGCCAACAATCACCACGTCTGCAGGAATGTCTTCACCGGTAGTGAGTGCAACGCTTGTAACTTTTGATTCGCCACGAATCTCTGCCACTTGTACACCACACTTCACTGCAACACCATTGCGAATGTGCACATCACCAATAGCTGCGCCCATTTCTGCACCCATTGCGCGAATAAGTGGAGCTTCCAGGCCTTCCAACACGGTGACATTTGCGCCGCGCTTCTTTGCTGTTGCCGCGGCTTCTAAACCAATAAAGCCGGCACCAATCACAACAACATTTGTACCTTCGTTGATTTCGTTGCGCAATGCAGACGCATCATCAATGGTGCGCAACACATGAACGCCTGCAATGTTCGGTTGTTTCGGCAAACGCCGCACTACTCCACCTGTTGCGATGATGAGTCCGTCATACGTGATCTCTTCACCAGACTCCAATGTCACGGTGTTTGTTGTGGTGTTGAGCGATTGTGCTGCTGCACCCAACTTCCACGTGAGATTCAATTCAGCGAGCGCTTCTGGCTTTCGTAAAGCAACGCGTTCATCGTCCCAATCACCGGCGAGATAATTCTTCGACAACGGTGGCCTGTCATATGGCATGTGCGTTTCTGCGCCCACCATCACAATCTCGCCAGTAAATCCTCCAGAACGCAACGTTTCTGCGGCCCGAGTTCCAGCGAGTGAAGCGCCGACAATCACAATCTTTTGCACACAAACAGATTACGGAGCACACATTCCCGCAACACAGTTCTTACGAAAGGGTTTATGATGGCACTCAGCGAGTCGGACCGGTTCGAGCTTCACCTCGGACTGCAGAAAATCTTGGGGGAACCCTTGGCGACAACATTTATGGAGAACGTTCCACCAAGTGGATGGAGTGAGGTCGCCCAAAAGTCCGATTTGGTGGCGCTAAAGAATGAAATGAACTTCAGGTTTGCTCAACAGCAGGCAGACATCACCAATCTGAGGATCGACCTTGATCGCGTGAAAGCAGATTTGGCGCGGCTTGACAAGAAGCTCAATGTGGTTATCTCGGTGGGTCTCACTTTTGGACTGGCATTACTCGCACTTCAAGTGCAAATCATGTTGAGCATCGCCCAGTTGTAGAAACAGCTCTGTGGCCGCCACTCGGACACATGTACGCCCATAGAATCGCCTGAACATCTACCGTCAGGACGCATTGTGGCCACCCCATCACATCTCATCCCCAGCACGCACACCGGCAGCCTTCCCCGCCCCGATGACCTCATTCAAATCATGTGGGCCGTCGGCGATGGTATTCCCGTGGACAAAAAAGCTCTTGACGAGCGTGTGGTTTCTGCCATTCAAGAAGTGGTCAATAAGCAAGTAGCCGCAGGCGTTTCCATCATTAACGACGGTGAGATGTCCAAGCCTTCCTACGCCACCTACGTGAAAGATCGCCTCTCTGGTTTTGCTGGCGAATCCATTCAGAATTATTTCTTCGACGACCTTGTCGATTTTCCCCGCAGTGCCGAAGCAGTTGCTGGAAACCCTGGCCGGCGCAAGCGTTCTGCCCCTGCATGCACCAGCGCCATTGAGGTCATTGACCGTGACGCGGCTGTGAAAGACATGGTGGAGTTATCTGCCGCAGCCAAGCGCGCAGGCCACGACAAGATTTTCACCAGTGCTGCGTCTCCCGGCGTTGTGTCGTTGTTCTTCGGTAACGAGTTCTACAAGACGCAAGAGGAATATGTATTCGCTATTGCAGAAGCAATGCGATTTGAATACGAAGCAATTGCTGCAGCCGGTGCAACAGTGCAAGTGGACTGCCCAGACCTTGCAATGGGTCGTCACTCTGCGTACGCGCAAATGTCTTTGGAGGAATTCCGCAGCACCATTCGCATGCATATTGAAGCGTTGAACCACGCAGTGCGAAACATTCCTGCAGAACAACTACGTATGCACCTTTGCTGGGGCAACTATCCGGGCCCGCACCACCACGATGTGCCTATCCAGGACATCATCGACATTGTGTGGACTGCAAAGCCACAAACTGTGTTGTTTGAGGGCGCAAACCCACGCCACTCACACGAATGGCAAGTGTTGAAAGAACTTGGTGTTCCAGACAACAAGTTCATCTGCCCTGGCGTCATTGAGCCACAGTCGAACTACATCGAGCATCCAGAGCTGGTTGCAATGCGCTTAGAGCAATGGGCGCAAGTGGTGTCACCAGACCGTTTGCTGGCTGGTGTTGACTGTGGATTCTCCGTTCACGTGGGAACCACCACCATTGACCCGGACGTTGCGTTTGCCAAGTTGGCTGCATTGTCACAGGGTTGCGAAATCGCGTCGAAGCGCCTGTTCAAATAACTAGCCCGTACATAGCAAAGTGCCCGACTCTTTCGAGCCGGGCACTTCGTTAGTTCTGTTCGCTATTGCGAATTGAATTAGTTGTTGTCCTTTGGTTGGTACAGAAGACCAATCACAGCACCATAAATGAGGTGCCACAACAAAACGCCTGCTGGCAGCTTCCATCCGTTTGGTGTATCGAATGAGAAGAGGCCGTAGCCCTGCTTTGGTGCGTATGCGTATGGAACCAAGAATCCGATGCTGATGATCGTCATGATGACGCCATAGATCAAGCCCTTGACAACATGGTTTGCAACAGGGATTGCCTTGTGTGCGATAACGCCGAACAAAATGCAGAACACGATGCCGTTGACAAAGTGCATGGACTGGCCAGTGAAGTACTGAGCCATTGGGCTGCCCCATGATGCGCCCTTGTCACCAGCGGCACCTGCGATGAGTGCGCCGTTGTATGCAGGCCATGGAAGCTGTGGAAGGCCGATTGCGTTGAAGCAGTAGCCGAAGTAGGTGCCAAGTTGGGTTGCGATGACGCCGATCAGGGCAAGGCTGCCCACAGGGTGCTTCTCAACCCAGCTGTGCCAGCGCTGGGAAGCGCTTGGTGCAAGTGAATTTGCCATTGTTATTTCCCCCAGGAGGTAAACAGTCGGATTTGCCCGACTAGCGGACAAATTACCAATGGGCGGACATCAAGGGGTGGATTTCCGTGCCCTGGGTCACTTGGGGGGCTGATAATCGATGTTTCGGTCCACATTCATATAGATATCGACCCCAATTGGGTCGGTTTGCTCTTCCACAATGTGGCCAAGGAGGCCGGCACAACGGGCCAAGAGCGCCACGCCGCGCATGACTCCAAGGGGAAGGCCGAGGTCGGCCAAAACGGCTCCGCACACGCCAGCGCCGTTTAGCGGCAGGTGTTTGCCCAAGACATCAGAATGGGAGCGACCGATGGCCTCAAACAAGGACAGGTGGGCCCCGAAGGTGCCGTTCTCGCGGGCGAGGGCCATGAGGACGGGGGTGCGGGGGTCGCCCTGCTTATGAACGGGATGACCAAGACCAGGAACGAACTTGCCGATCTCCTTCTGTGAGCGAACCACTTCGCGGGCCACGTTGTCCCACTCTTCTGGCGTGCGATCGTTGAAGCCCACGCGAGTGAGTTCTCGATTCAAGAACAAGGCGCAGTCTTCGGTAACACCAAGGAAGCGAGAGCCGCCACCGAGAAGACCAGCAGCCAACGCACCTTGCAGTGAGTCTGGTGCAGATGCATATGTGAGACGCGCAGCAATTGCAGTTGGTGTGAAGCCGTGGTCTGCAAGAGATGCCAACACTGCTTCGAACATCACCAACTGGCCCTTTGATGGGCGTTGCTTTGCAATCAGGTAGTACGCAAGTTCGCCAAACGAAATCTTGCCGAGAAATTCAGACGCAAGATCGTGACCCAACAACGTGATGCTGTCTGCATCCGAGGTGCCAAGGCCTGTTCTGTATGTGGGTTGTTGTGATGTCATGGTTCTAAAGCCCTTCTAACCAGTTTCGAATTTCGTCTGAGTGTTCACCCAAGGTTGGCGGCGGCAAGCGATAGTCAAGCTCGCCGTCGCTAAACGTGATGGGGTTACGAACCAATGTGACCTCGCGGTCGCCTTCACCAACGGTGACGCGTGGACGAAGGCCGAGTTTCTCTGCAAGTTCTACGCCGTCACCTATGGAGTTAATTGGACCGCATGGAACACCAACTTTGTTCAACTCAATGAACAGGTCATCTGAATTCCACTGTGCGAGTTTCTCCAACAAATACGGGCGCAATTCTTCACGATTCTTGGTGCGGTCTGCATTGATTGCAAAACGTTGATCTTGCGCAACATCGTCGAGACCCAGTACGCCACATAATGCACGGAATTGCTTGTCGTTTCCTGCAGCAATGATGAGATCGCGGTCTTTAGTTGGAAGCGCTTCGTATGGGAACAAACTGGGGTGTGCGTTACCCATGCGGAATGGAACAACGCCTGCTGCGGTGTAAGCAGCGGTTTGGTTCACCAATCCGGACATTGCAGAAGACAACAAGTTGACTTCAACGTGTTGACCTTTGCCGGTTTGCGCGCGCTGATTCAACGCTGCAAGAACACCGATGGTTCCGTGCAAACCAGCCATCACGTCGAACACAGAGATGCCGGCACGGAATGGAGGACCGTCTGGTTCGCCAGTGAGACTCATAAGGCCCGATACCGCTTGAACAATGAGGTCATAACCAGGCAGCCATGCGCCTTCCGCGGTTCCAAAACCACTGATGGAGAGATACACAAGCGATGGGTTATCAACAGAAACAGATTCGTAGTCGAGACCAAACTTCTTCAAACCGCCCACTTTGAAGTTCTCAAGACAAATGTCTGCCTTGCTCACTAACTTCTTCACCAATGCGAGATCGTCCGGATTGCCGAAGTCCAACACAATGGACTTCTTGTTGCGGTTGATGGACATGTAATAGGTGGCCACACCATCTTTTGTTGGTGGAACCCACGAACGAGTGTCGTCACCACCGGCGCTTTCAACCTTGATAACGGTTGCGCCCATGTCTGCCAACAACATGGAGCAGTACGGTCCTGCCAACACGCGGGAGAGGTCTGCAACTAACAGACCATCAAGCGGCTTGGCCGTATCCTGTGATGTAGTCATTGATTTTGTCCTTTATGGTTTGGGCGATTTGAATGAATAGAAATTGAGGAGGCACACAACATGGCGCGCGAGCGATCCGAGGGCGATTTTGTTGAAGCGTTGTCTCGCGGCCTCAGTGTGATTCGTGCCTTTTCCACATCGCACTTGGCATTAACTGTGTCTGAAGTTGCCGAAGTAACTGAACTTGCTCGGCCAACGGCGCGACGTTTGTTGCTCACGTTGGAGCACTTGGGATACGTGCGCTCAAACGATGGTGTGTTTACGTTGACTCCAAAAATTCTTGAGTTGGGAATGTCGTACATCAATGCACAAGGAATGTGGGACATTGCACAACCACACCTTGCTGCGCTGGTTGCGCAAACACATGAATCCAGTTCCATGTCGCAGTTGGACGGTAGCGACATTGTGTATACGGCTCGAGTTCCTGTTGCAAAAATTATTGGTTTGTCCGTGCACATTGGTACACGTTTCCCTGCTGTTGCAACATCAATGGGGCAGGTGTTGCTTGCTGACTTAAACAGCAAAGAACTTGACGCCGTTCTAAAGACGCCTTCGCAATCACGTGTTGTTCCGCGAGTGCGGCCAACTCGTAAAGAAATTGATGCAGCGTTAGACGAAGTGCGCACACGCGGTTGGGCCATGAGCGACGAACGTTTGTCATTTGGAATTAGGTCTGTTGCTGCACCGGTACGAGATGCGTCTGGAAAAGTGATTGCCGCAGTTAACGTCACTGTGAATGCAGCAGAAACGTCAATTGCGGACTTGAAGAAGTCGCACTTGCCGCTTTTGTTGAAAACTGCGGAGGCAATCACAGCAGATTTTGCGCGCATTTCATTATTGCCAACAACAGAACCTTTGCAGCCGTAAGTCATGTCACTTCCCCACTTCTGTGAGGTGAGTTTCCAAAATGAAGTCGGCAGTCTCATCTGGCGCTGAGAAAAACGGTGAGTGGTCACAGTCAATTTCAATGGAGTGTTTCGCCCAACCTGCGCGCAACCGTTGCTGATCAAGTTGCACAGCTTTGTCATCTGTGCACACCACATAACTACTTGGAATGTTCAACCACGCTGGGTTCTCCAATGGCTCTGCAGGAATCTCACTACGCATTGTTCTGCGGTACTGCATTGCAAGACGTGCAAGTGATTCCGGGCTTCGATGAAACAGAAACTCGGTTGCATCATCTGTCAGCGACATTTCGCCATCGTTTGAAAAGTTGAAGCAGCGACGAAACTCGGGGTTGCCCCATTTCGGCGATAGTTCAGTTTGTGACTCACCTAATGCAGGCATTCGAGCCGCCACATACACCAAGTGTTGTGCGTTGTGAGCTGCTGCAGACACAGTGATGCCGGTGTAACTATGAGATACAACGGTGACTCCGTGTTCGCTGAGTTCATTCACTTTGTCTTGAACGGCCGCCACGTCATCAGCAAGCGACGTGAACGGCAGTTCAATGGCGTGACAGTTCACCCCTCGTCGAGACAATCTCTCGATGACCGGGACCCACGTCCATCCGGAAAAAAATGATCCGTGGACAAAGAGAATGCTGGTGCCAGCCATCTCGGGGGGAGAGATGTGACTAGCGGTAGTTGTTGTTGCTGGTGTGATCGCCGGCGAGCCAGCGCTTCAACGTTTCGTGCGCATCTACGCGACGATCAGCATTGATCTTCTCTGCACCTGGTGCATCTGCTGTGAACTCAAGAAGCATGCCGTTTGGATCTTCTGTGTACAGCGAGCGGCAGTAGCCGTGTTCCAACACGTATGTTCCTTCTGGCTTCCAGCCGGCCTTGGTGAGGCGTCCGAAGATTTCGTCTTGTGCTTCTGGCGACACGTTCAACGCAATGTGGCGGAATGGTGATGGAGTAAGTGGTGGATCGAATTCGTCTTGGTCTGCCTTGTTTGCAAACTGGAAAAACGCAAGTGCGCTTCCGTCTGGCATACCGAAGAAGCAATGGCAGTACACGCGGACTGCGCCGAAGAGTTCATCGGACTCTGACCATGTTGCAACAAGTGGAAGACCAACGAGGTCTTCGTAAAACGCACGAGTGGCCTCGAGATCTTTGGTGAGATACGCGGTGTGGTGAAGGCGGGTGGGTGTGCTGGTCATGGTGAATTCTCCTTTTTGGAAAATGGCCATATGTCCGCTAGTCGGACACAGAACCGTTGTGCGTACATTATTGCCGAACGGGCACGTCCACAACCTGCAGCTCGACGACAGTGCGCGAGATGTGATTGGTGTTAGTGCCCGAGTCGACGACGTCGTGCCGCGGGTACGACGAGTGCGCCAAGAATGGCTAGTCCCACCACCACGACTAACACCAACGACCATGGTGATTGGGATGTGTTTCCGTCGTTTACTAGCACTCCATAGGCAATCACGATGGGGTCGCCATCTTCAGACTCAGCAGATGCAACAACGCGAAGATCTCCACCATCAACGGTGTTTGGCACAGTTCCTTCAATTGTCCCGGTTCCGTCGGTCAAGGTGGTCTGTCCCAGCGTTACTCCCGTTGGAGTGAGCCATGCACGAGATGTACCGGCCGATTGAAACCCACCGAATTTCAGGGTGATGCGGTCTCCGGAATTGATGGTTGAAAAAGTAGACGCCGAAATCGGGCGTTGTGTTCCATCGGACGCGAGTACCGAATAGGAAATGGTTGCACCGCCAACAGTTGCAGTTACTGATCCGTTGTTTTCGGTGAGGGTGACTACAGCGGGTTCACCGGCAATGGTTGCACCAAACTCTCCGCGCTTGACGGTGACAATGTCCGGAATCACACCTTTAACAACGGTGGTAGTTGACGTTGAAGAAGTGCTACCGCCATCTTCCATTCCACCAGGAATTGTGGTGGACGTATTCGATGACCCAGAACCCGATGATTTTCCTGGACCACCGACAATGGTTGTTGAAGTAGACGAAACCCCAGCCGCAGTTGTGGTTGTAACAGCCGGAATTGATGTGGTTGATACAAGAGGATTTGTTGTTGTCGTACTGGTGGTGGTGGTCGTAGTAGTCGTAGTTGTAGTGGTAGTTGTTGTTGTGGGCACTACAACCTCTCCGAGAGACGTCAATTTGGTAACAAAACCAGAGAACGTTCCAGTTGCTGTGAGATTGACTGCAGTGCCACTTCCAGGATTGAAGTTGGCAGAAGATGAACCGAAGTAACCAGTGATGTAGACGGAACCATTAGAAATCAACATTCGATTCGCAGTCTCCATGCCACTGCTGCCACCAAATCTGAAACCGCGTTGATAGACACCGCTGAGATTGAACTCGACTGCAAATGCATCGGCTGATCCACGAGACACTAGATTGTCTGTAATTGCTACATCAGGATTGAAGTCAACGGTTCCAAAAAACTGACCAATTGTCCAAACGGAGGATCCACTGATGTACACCAGTGAACCGACGGAGTCTCGGCCGTAAATCCACTGATTCACTCCAGTGGAATCAAACAAGCCAAAAAATTGGTCTTCTCCGGAAATCGCAGTGACTTCATTTGAGCCATCTCGGCCAAGGTCGATTGCTGTGTAGAACGAACCGCTCACAATGATGTTTCCGGTTGTTGAAACATCAAGGTCGGTACAGCTCTCTGGATTAGAACTTCCGAAAGTTTTGACCCATCGATAGGTGCCGCTCGAGTCAAGTGACCATAAGTAAAAGTCTTGGCTGTTAGAAGTAGCGGCTTCGTTAGCGGTTCCAGCGCCTGGGTCGAAGTCGGTCGTTGACCCTTGATATGTGCCGCAGATGTATACATTGCCACTTGAGTCTGTAGCCACTGCTTTGCTGTTTGTATAGGTTCCCGTTGCACGCTTGACCCACCGATGCGTTCCCGATGAGTTGATGCTCCATACATAAACACCGTTTCCACCATTGGACAGAGTGTCTGTGCCTGCACCTGGATCGAAGTCAACGTTTGTTCCTGCAAATTCACCCGTAACAACAAAATTGTTTGCTGCGTCAACATCAGCACTGTATGCGTATGACAAAACAGGCAAAGTGTGTGACCATGTCACGCTGCCTGTCGGAGTGAGTCGAACCAGGAAGAGGTTTGTCTGCGCACCACTTGAAGAACTCTGAACGCTCAAAGTGCCTGCGCTTGGGTCTAAGTCGGCTGTTCCAGAGAAATGACCAACTACTAGAACGTTTCCGGACGAGTCAATGGAAATATCAGTGACTTGAGATGCTCCAGAAGTATTGAAGAGTCCCGCCCACACCAGTTCGCCCTCACTGTTCAGCTTTGTAACAAAGCCGGTGAAACTGCTGCCAGATGGTGTCAAGGTATATGTGGTTGACGGTGACGGATCAAAGTCTGCGGAGTTGTTGACACGTCCAGCTGTGTAGATATTTCCATTTGCATCAACTTCTACGGCAACTGGGTTGACTTGTCCTGCGCCAAGAAAAGCCGACACTGAACCTGTCGAGCTTGTCCACCCGTGCACTTCTTGTGCAGACGACGTCACCACGACGAGACCGCACAGTGCCACCAGGGACAGGGCAATTCGTACATACTTGTGGCGCAGTTCCATACTCTAAGTATGGCATAGCCATACCTTTAGTTTGTCGCTGATATCAGGCAGTTTCACCCTTTGTCGGCATCGATGGCGGGAAAAGTGCCCCGATAAAGAACGACATCAGACTCCACCACGCCCCAGGTTCTGGTCCGGAGTCACCAAGAACGTCAATGATGTTGGAGCCTAGGTTCATTGCACTGAGAGCGACCGCAACTGCCGTTGGATCAACATCGTTGCGCAAGATTCCCTGTTCTTGTGCATCGCGCATCAATTCAATAAACACTGCAAGGCTGCGCGCCTGCACTTCGCGCATCATTTCTGCAAGTTCAGGATCTTTCCGAGTTTCGGCCATGACAACAAGTCGTTGCCATCGTTCACGCACTTGCTCCTTGTCATATGGATCAACAATGAACGGGGCAATTTGCGCAAGGTAGTCGTCTTTTGAAACCGCCGTTGAAATAGCAGCCGAAACACCTTCCACAATTTCAGCATTGAGACGACGAAGGTGTTCAGCAAGTGCTTCTTTAACAAGTGCGTCGCGATCTTCGAAGTGCCAATAGAGCGAGCCTTTAGTGACTCCAACCTCCGACACAATGTCGTCGATGCGCACGGCATCAATTCCTTGTTCCAAGATGATGCGCAATGTTGTATCAATTAATTGCGTGCGCGAGTCTGCGGTAACACGAGGTTTTGTTGCCTCAGATGATTTCTTCTTCGCTGCCATACCAAGCGAACCTAACCAAAGACGATGGTGCGATTTCCAAAGACCAAAACACGGTGTTCCACGTGCGCGCGTACAGCGCGGGCGAGGACCACTGTCTCTAAATCTCGGCCTGTACGGGTGAGTTCTGCAACATCGTCGCGGTGGCTGACATGGGCAACGTCTTGGGCGATGATGGGGCCTTCATCCAACACATCACTCACATAGTGCGCTGTTGCACCAATTACTTTCACGCCACGATCGTGTGCTTGACGGTAAGGATTTGCGCCAATAAACGCAGGCAAGAACGAATGATGGATGTTGATCATGCGCCCGGCCCATGGCGCAATGACATTGGGCGGCAACACCAACATGTATCTCGCCAGAACAACAAGTTCAACATCTAGCGATGCCAGCAGTGTGCTGAGAGTGTCTTCTTGTTCTGCGCGCGCATTCGGGCCATCTCCAACAGGCACATGGTAGAACGGCAATCCAAACGAATTAGCTAGTGGTGTGGCGTCTGCGTGATTGGAGACAACGGCTGCAACATCAAGACCCAAGTCGCCATATGTCGTTCGCGACAATAAGTCTGCAACACAGTGCAAATGTTTTGAACACAACACGGCGGTACGTGGCTTCCATGGTGACGCATTCAGCGTGAATGACATTCCCCAATTGGAAGCAACTGCTTGAAAGCCTGCGGTCAGAGTTGCGAGCGATGTACTGCTGGAGTGCTTGAACTCAACGCGTTGAAAGAACATGGAGTCGGATACGTCGGTGTGTTGCTCGGCGTGAACGATGTTTCCGCCAACAGAGGCAATCCATGTTGCGACCGCGGCGACTAGGCCAGGTTTGTCCGGGCACGAAATGAGGAGTACGGCCGTTGATTCCACAGTGGTGGAGACGATGGGAATCGAACCCACGACCTCCTGCTTGCAAAGCAGGCGCTCTACCAATTGAGCTACGTCCCCGAAGGGCAGGTAAGAGACTATCGGCGCAACATGAGAACTGCCTCAGCTCCGTACCCATTTGGCAGGGGGTCGGAACTGACCTCAAATCCCCTCTTCTCCCAGAACCCCTGCGATCCTTGCACCGACACCAGATGCCAGAGCGAAATGGCACTCCCCCGAACTGCTTCCTCAAGGCGTTGTAGGAGATGGTCGGCCACACCGAGCCCTCGTGCCTCGGGATTTACTGCGATGTCGTGGATGTACATGACGCGTGCCTCACGTATGGGAACGGTTGGCACGTTGGATGTATTGAGATCTAGTCCCTCATTGGTCATCAGTGACAACGCAATGAGATACCCCACCATTGCATCGCCTCGCCATGCGCCGAATGATGTGCTTGGGCTGGCCGCAATCTTTGCGAGAAAACTGTCTGCATCTTCCAGAAAGTCCGCCGCATACGCAGTCCTTTGAAGACGAAGTACATCATCAATGTTCCGCTGATGCAGCGGTTGGACCTTAATCTCCACGCTCTCCCACAGGCACGAGGGTACCCTTGCACTATGGCAGGCGAACTCATTTATGCATTCAGAATTATGCGCCTGCCCTTGTTGGATGCGGGCGGAGCAGCAATTGGTCGTATTGACGACATTGTTGTGGTGCCCGGACGCAGCGGCATGGCCCCTCGCGTCACCGGATTCGTAGCCACTAGCCAGCGTCGTCGCATTTTCGTGAACGCCAACCGCGTGGGCTCACTAGATACCGAAGGTGCGCGCCTTCGCAGCTGGGACGTGGACTTGAACCCGTTCAAGCCCCGCGACGGAGAGCGCTTGTTGTCGGCAGACATCATTGACAAGCGTGTCAACGGCGAAAGCGTCAGCGACGTTGCCCTTCGACCCACCGTTACATCGCGTGAATCTGGTTGGGAAGTTGCCAAGGTGCGCCTCAGCCGCGGCGGAATCTTCGGCAAGAAAAACACCTACCGCTTAGTGGAGTGGAACGAAGTGGGTGGCTTGTTTGCAGCAGTCACCGAAATGGCAGCAGAAGCTGCGCGTCTTCGTGACATGCACCCATCCGACGTAGCAGCAGTTGTTCGTGCGTTGCCACTTGCGCAGCGTCAACTTCTTGCGAAAGAAATGGACGACGATCGCTTAGCTGACTTGTTGGAAGAGTTGCCGGAGAACGAACAGCTTGCACTGATTTCAAATCTTGATTTGGATCGCGTTATTGACGTTCTTGAAGAGATGGAATTCGACGACTTGGCCGACCTTCTTGCAGAAATGCCTGCACAGCGTCGAGCAGAAGTGTTGGAAGCAATGGACGATGAAGACGCCGATGTTGTGCGTTCATTGTTGTCGTATGCACCTGGTACTGCTGGTGCGTTGATGACACCAGAGATCATCATCATGCCTGCAAATGCAACGGTGGCAGAAGCCCTCGCACAAGTACGAGACCCTGAGTGGTTGGTATCTATTGCTGCTCAGGTGTTTGTTACACAACCGCCATACAAGGCGCCCACTGGTACATACCTTGGTGTTGTTCACCTGCAGCGTCTGTTACGCGAACCACCCAGCACTGAACTTGGTCGTTGCATTGCAAAAGAACCAACGGTGTTGCCTTCTTTGTCAGATCGCGAAGTTGCTGAATTCCTCGCGTCGTACAACCTTCTTGCAGTTGGTGTGTGCGACGGCGCAGGTCGTTTGCTTGGCGCCATCACCGTTGACGACGTTCTCGACCGCATGCTGCCCGCCGACTGGCGCCAGCGCCGACGTCAGGCGGCTCAGTCATGAAGCGCCGGCAAGACCTCAGCACTCCACGTCAGCGCCGTCGCGTTGGTATTCACTACGACCCAGATGCATTCGGTCAGTTCAGCGAAGCCATTGCGCGTTTCCTCGGCACTGGTCG
>JACCDN010046827.1_pt1 | contig 14701 bp, 10 predicted proteins | sample 7441691 | NCBI WGS metagenome assembly JACCDN01 (sample SAMN15323439, study PRJNA562643) | freshwater metagenome | isolation source: river surface water | place: USA:Blue River Watershed | collected 2017-08-16
ATCACCGGTACAGGCACTGCAGAACTTATAGTACGTATGAGATCAATATCAAATCCACTTCTCGTGCCCTCACGATCCACCGCAGTTAATAAAATTTCTCCTGCGCCCAATTCAACGCCACGAATTGCCCACTTTATCGCATCCAAACCAGTTCGCTCACGACCGTTATCTGCGTATGCTTCCCACTTGCCGTTGGCAACCTGCTTGGCCTCAATCGACAACACCATTGCTTGCGAGCCAAATCGGTAAGCAACGTCCTGTATCAATTCTGGCCTAGCAATGGCAGCAGTGTTGATGGCAACCTTGTCTGCACCAGACCGAAGGATGTGCCGGGCATCATCAATAGATCGAATACCACCGCCCACAGTAATTGGAATGAATACGTTTTTTGCAGCACGACTGATAATGTCACTAAGATTATTACGGCCATAGAGACTTGCAACAATGTCCATATAAATCAATTCATCAGCACCATCCTCGTAATACCGAATCGCATGCTCTTGTGGGTCTCCTATCACCCGAAGCCCTTCAAGTCGAATACCCTTTATCAAATTAGGTCCTTTGATATCGAGTCGAGGAATGATGCGTAGATTACTCATGGATCAATTTTCACCTTCATGCCAAACAGCATGACGCAGCTTCCATTGCTCATCATCCCATTTCCATAAGTGTGGTGAGCGGAAGTTATCCGTCAATTTACGGAAATACTCACGATCTAAAATTGGCTGCTCAAACATTTTGCTAGCCTCAGGGAACTCATTAGCCGGAATACTCAGATACTTGAAAATTTCATCAGCAAAACGTTCTGGAAATTCGTGGTCATAACGTTTGACTAGCGCAACCCCCTCTTCGCGCAAAATATCGCCCGATCGAATTTCTTGAGCTGCATCATAGGAGGCTCTACCTATGCCAAATTTTGTACCAGTAGTGTAATAATGAAAGTCATCAATGCGGTCATCAATACTGTTGTACTTACTATAAGTTCCTGGGGTGCGCTCTGGTGAGGCTTCAAAACCACCATGCTCAACTGCATAGTAATAGCAAGCTTGCGGGTGCCATTTTATATAATATCCAAGGTAGTGTACTTCTGTCTTTTTCTCTTCAATTTCATTCGGATTAGCTGGCAAGTATGGGGCAAGATCATGCGTTTGCAACCCAAAGTGCTTCTTTAAATTAGGTACAGACACCCCCCCCAAACTGACCTTACTTTGATCTTCTGCTGTAAAATAAGACCAATCACGCTTGGCTGAATCTGTATCTCCAATTGGATTACCATACTCCGCCTCGTTCTCACCATAAATCACAAGCGGAATATTGTGCAACAGTGCCATTTTTGGTGCCAAAGACTTTTGCCCAAACATGAACGCTTGAAATGGGTGGAAAAGATTATCAACCGCCAGACGTGTTAACAATCTATGTGCGCGACCATTGGGTGTCATCAATAAATTATCATGGCCCGCATGAATCCAGCGCTGAAAATTACGCCAACCCCACTCAGTATAGGTGTGAGGCGCCCACGTTACTGTTAATGGGTGCATGTCATACTTGTAACGCAAGATATGCGAGGCATAAAAACTATCTTTACCTCCAGAACCCGGTACAATGCAATCATAGCTACCGTCTTTGCTGCGATGGCGGTCCAGTAAATCACGCAACTGACGTTCACGCTCATCCCAATCAATGGCTCCCTTTTTCTTTTCCGCAAAACGGCACGCATCACAAATGCCTTCCTCATCAAATGCAATAGTTTTTTTCTTGGTCTCTTTAATGTGCGTATATTCAACCGCTGAATTAGGCCGCTGGTTTGAAATAACACATCGCTTGCAAAACACAACGTCTTCGGGTAAACCATATTTTGCTTCACGCTTAATGGCAGTGCCAAGGTATTGTGATTTATCGATTTCCTGTGGCGCTGAAATACGCTCCATGACTATCTCCTAAAAATATCAAACTAATAATGATTCGATTACATCAAGAACTTGCTGCGTAGCGGTTTTATCGGTTTGTCTATGGCAAAAAGAAGGACCAGAGCCTAAAAGCGCCTCATACACTGCAGAACCCAAATCATCTAGATTTGAAACACCGCGTGAAACCCCTGTTGCAGCATATTGAGTATCTGAGGTAAAAATTGATGTATCAACACTGACTACTCGGCGCCCAGCCAATGCAGCCTCAAGTCCTACAGTTGAGGCCGTAACAACAACAACATCAACAGCATGCAACAACGTTGGGATTGGCTCGGAAACAGGACTGAACTCAACCCGAGGAGATGGCTCAAAATTAAGCGTCTCACTTGGGTGATAACGCACTACAAGCCGAAGACTCTTATCCGCCATAACAAGCTGTCGAAGCACCTGCTCAACCTTACGAGGAAGTGTTGGATCGCCTAGACGATCGACAAACGGATGATGTTCAGGTTCGGCCTGAGAAGCCCAAAGTATAACTTTTACTCCATTTCCCCACCCACGGATCTTCCTTAACTTCTTGCCAGCATGAATTATTTCTGGATTAGTCAAACTATCGAAGGCCGGATTGCCCGTCACCACCACGTCTAAGGAATCTCGCCCGTAGGATAATATCGTATTACGAACTGATTCGTTTAACACACATACTTTTGTGGCAAAACCCGCTTGTCCTACCCACTTTACTTCATGTGAGGCAAACAGATCAACGGCACAAACAGAGGGTATACCAAGCTGTCCAGCCGCAATAATTGACGCTCTCTCCGCACGAGGGGAGTTAGTTGCCACCACAAGACACGGGTCTAAACGCTGCATAAAACGACGCAGTGTTTCAACTGGCAAAAAAGCTTGTCGCCCTAACTCAGAATAAAGACGATAAGCTTTTTGTGTTCCATGTTCAGAAACTAGATCGCGGAAATTCGCCCCCAAATAAGCTATGGACTCTTTGGCAGAAATAACAGAGTTAGTCGGCAATCCAGCTGCTAGCTCGATGCCCCAATTCTGAGCTTCTGAATCTTGTGCCTCAATGAGATCTGCAAAACCAATCGAACTAATGCCTCGCGAATCTAATACTGCGCGAGCTGTGGTAAGTCCCAGAAAGGTAAATGGCCGCCCACAATCTCGGACGGCATCTGCTAACGGAGCGAGCATAGCCACATGTCCGCCGCCATAGGCTACAAATAAAATTGGCTTCAAATTAGTCAGCGCCTAATTAAATTTAACCAACTACTTTTTTGCTTCAAATTACGTGAGCAGATCATCAAATCATTTCCAAAAAATAAAATCTCTCACTTAGAAACCATGCTCGACAGCCAAGGATCCTGAATCACGCTCAATTATCGAATAGACTGTCAGACCAGGATAATCTGAATAAATAGTATAGTATCCAGGCTCTCCGTCTAGCATATCTGATACATCGGGCCAAAATTCATTGAGAAGCAATCCTTCCTCAAGTCTGTGTATTTCAGTCATAGGGAATTTGCAAACTTTAGCAGCTGGACCTTTGGCTCTATAAAGTGCAATTGAAATAAATTGATCGGAAGTCGGTTGGCCATAGACTTGCTCTAAATGGTGAATTACAATTCTGCATTGACGATCTCCTGACCATTGTAAGGGACCCCACCATAGCCGCTTGGGTGGCTGTTCAACGTTAATTGCACCTAGCGACATTTCAGCGGGCAGCAAGCCATTCACACCAGCAAAAGACAAGCCCGTGACAATTCGACTTGGCAAAAGCCCATTTACTTTAGTGAATTCGATCAGACCACTATCACATCCAAATGCAAGAGCCTGACTCGAACTAAAACTTTTAATTTCTCCACCCCATCTTAATTGGTAATCTCCTGGGTCTGAATCGGGATAAACAATCACTGATTTTCTCTTGCCGTAAGCAGACGGGACATACATGTAACAAGAGGTTGAATCGTTGAGGTGATTGGTTTGATGTTTGCGATAGTTAAAATTTGAGTGGGTAACCTGAAGGTCACCATCATCATTAGTTTGGTGGCCAATTAACATGCGTGTAAACGATTCGCTTAACTGAAATGTTAAAGATGCAAAACCCAGTTGACCTTTCAGGAAATATTGCAAGTCAGGGATAACTTCACTAGGTATTATTCGGATTGTTTCAAATGGATTAAGGCTACGTAGATTAATTACAGCTTCTCGAACCTCACCAGGGAAAGCATTAGATTGAACTGAAAGAGTAATTTTTTTGGGGGGGGTCTGGTGAGGTCCGTTATGAAAAACTCCAAAAGAATGATTATCCCCCGTGTCACGCAAGGTCCAGCAGGCTTCTTCTCCATTAGAAATAGTTCGCCCCTCTTCAACCTCATGACGTGAGTATGAACGAGCATAACTGTGCACCATAGATAGTCCACGAGATGTCTCGTAGTAACCGATGACCGCAGCATAAGGTATTAACATATTCTTACTCGAAAATACCTCTATTTCTACGCTACCCTCAAAGTCATAATTGAATATCGGAGAATAGTTTATAACATCTCCATCAATAAAATTTAGCTCCTCACGAAAAACAAGGCTCCCATCCATTTCTCGGACAGAGGCAAGCAATTGAACATCGATACCTCTCTTAAGCTTCCAATAATTCAAAATTGAAATCGTTGTTTTGAGTTTTTCATCGCTTCGAAAATAGAACACGGCTGATGACCTGAAAACACAACCAAATTGCGTTGCAAAATTTTCTCTTTGATCTATCAATATTTTCTTAACTGACATGATCGTTCCTTTGAAAAATGATTACATTGAAAACATTAATTTTTGATTTAGCCATGCGCAGAGAATAACTAGGGGGCGCGAAATATGACACTGACAATCAACATTAACATTACTAACGTTGTGATTTACGACCCTGTAATTTTACATGCTTATAGATTTTATGTCATAAAATATTTAGCTGTTGATGACTTTACAATAATTTAAAGTCAGCATAATAGTTAGCAAGCTCCATCAAAATGGGATTAGTAATAAAATTGTAATTAATTAAATAGTTCATGCTACAAGTTGTTTATTTCTATTGATAGCAAAAATAAATTAAAACTGATGCACAACATACTAATTCATAGCAACGATAAATTAATGTAATTTTAATAAAAATAGAGGTTTAATTGATACTGTCTTTAGTAGTACCAATCTACAACGAAAAGGACATGATTCCGATTTTTATTGATCGAATCAGTCAGGTATTTGCAAATAATTCTGAACTAAAAATTGAATTGATTTTTGTAAATGATGGAAGTGAAGATTGCTCGTTGCCAATACTGCTGAGACATCAAGACTCAAATCCCACTATCAAGGTGATTGATTTAAGTAGAAATTTTGGAAAAGAAGCTGCTCTGACAGCCGGATTGCTATTGGCTGCGGGCGAGGTTGTTGTTCCGATTGACGTAGACCTTCAAGACCCACCCGAGTTAATTATTAAGATGATTGAAAAGTGGAAAGAAGGTTTTGAGGTTGTTCTTGGTCGTCGCATAGATAGAGATTCTGACTCATTAGCAAAGCGTATATCTGCAAGATGGTTCTACAAGATTCACAATAAAATCTCAAATCAAAAGTTACCCGAAAATGTTGGTGATTTTCGGCTTATGGATAGGAAAGTTATCGATGCATTAAAAGAGTTGCCGGAGTCCAGAAGATTCATGAAAGGTCTTTTTGCATGGCTGGGATTCCGCACAACCTTCATAGATTATGTCAGGCCAAAACGTGCTGCTGGATTAACAAAATTTGATGGTTGGAAATTATGGAATTTTGCACTCGAAGGAGTCACTAGTTTTAGCACCGAGCCACTTCGAATATGGACGTATATTGGGTTTATTATTTCGCTGGGATCATTTTTATTTGGTTTATACATCATTGTTCGTGTTTTTTTATTCGGTATAGATGCTCCTGGGTATGCATCCCTTATGGTCGCCATAACTTTTCTGGGGGGGGTTCAATTAATTGGCATTGGAGTTCTCGGGGAATATTTAGGAAGAACTTACATTGAATCAAAGCGCCGACCTATTTACGTTATCCGGAATATTTACTCAAATAAGGATTAACATGGATTTAAAAGAATTAGATGCTTTGGAGATAGATATTCAAAAGCATTGGTATTACAAGACAAAAGCAATGGCTATGGTTGCAATGATGCAAGGCATCGCAGTTAATGAAGTACTGGATATTGGCGCAGGATCGGGGTTTTTTTCCCAGTATTTACTCAAGCATACGTCAGCGCAACTGGCTTACTGTGTTGATATAGGGTATCAACACAATTCTGATGAAAGTTTTTATGGCAAAAGTATTAAATTTCGATCCTATATTGAAGAGCTTTCACCTGAAATTGTATTGTTCATGGACGTATTAGAGCATGTTGACAATGATGTCGCTTTACTAGAAGAGTACATTAAAAAAATCCCGCTCGGTACACATTTTTTAATAACAGTACCAGCATTTAATTTTATGTGGAGTCGTCATGATGAATTTTTGGGGCATAAGCGTCGTTATACTTTGAGAAAGTTGGAGGATATTGTTAGAAAGTCAGGGCTCACAGTTAAAACAAGCAATTATTTTTTTGGTATTGTTTTGCCCATTGCTCTGGTAACAAGATTCTTGCAAAAGATCCGCTCATTGAATAGCAAATCACATTTATCTAAACACTCCACGTTCACTAACTTTATTCTAATTTTACTTTGTAAACTTGAGCTATCAATTATGAAATTTAATCGTTTAGCGGGTTTGAGCGTATTTTGTTTAGCACAGAAAAAATGAAGGCTCCTTAGCGCCCTAGATTATTAATGAATTCAAATTTAAATAGCCAAATAGGTCGGTTCATAACAGTAGGCATTATCTCTACACTTGTACATTTTTCAATAGCAATTTTCCTCATTGATAAACAAATCCTAATTCCACCATTAGCAAATGGATTTGGATTCATTGGAGCAACATTGGTGTCTTATTTTGCCAATACTTTATGGAGTTTCTCACAGCCGATTGATAAAAAAAATTTACTAAGATTTCTATGTGTCACTTCAATAGGTTTTTTTTTTGCAATGCTGATTTCAAGCATTACAGATTACCACGGGATAAACGGCTTAATTAACATAATAATGGTTGCACTTTTTGTCCCACCAGTTACCTTCATGTTACACAATTTTTGGACTTATAAATGAGTAGTAAAATTTTTAAAGTAATACCATGCGTACTGATTTTATTTACTTTAAATCCTTATTTGAAAATAAGTGACATGTGGGATGGAGTCATTATCGATTATGCATTCAATTTAAATCGGCTAGATGGACTTGAAGTTTGGTTTTATGAAAGCGGGTGGCACTTACAATATTGGTTTCTTAAGGGACAGTTTGCTATAGCTAACTTTTTTGGAATAAATTACCAATTAATAAATTATATTTTTTTAGGGAGTGGCTTTCTTTTATTAATCCGAGAAATATTGCTTATTGCTATAGCAATAAAATTAAAGCCAATTTGGCAGATTTTTGTGGCCTTTTACATTGCAACATTTCCAGTTTGGAGTATTTTCCTTTCGAGTGTTATGACATTCCATTTGCTATGCTTTGCTACTGGGATTTTAAGCATTAGGTTAATACATAATGTTAGACTAGATAAAATCGCGTTGGGATGGTTACTTTTAATCATATCGTTAAATTTAAAGTCACTAATCATTCTCCTACCCATATTGTCACTTCAATACGACTTTCTAAGCAAACAAAATCATATTAGTAATTATTTAAAAATTTTAAGCAGAAAAACCATAATTGTTTTTATTCTTTGCTTAATATTTATTGCAACTTACAGCACTTTACTTCCAGCACACGGGCAATATGAAGGCTATAACAAAATAATCTTAGGGGAACCAGGTGCTTTAGAGGTAATTTATATGGGAGCTCTATCGTATTTTATCTTTTTAAGACCAATACCCTACATATTTTTTTCTGGATTAATTGCATTTCTAATTTTTCGAAAATTTAAAATATTATCGTCACCATCTACAAATGATCTTATACAAATTTTTATTTTGACGCTATTAATTTTTGCAGCAATATTGCCGTATCTAGCTGTTGGAAAATCTGTAGATATCATGAGCTGGTCTGATTGGTCTGGAAGACAGGCAATGTTAATTGTTCTTCCCTCAGCGCTATTAGTGGGGTATATTTTTCAGTTAATAATTCAACCATTAAGGCTGAGCGAATTTTTAAAAAACCTGTTTGCGTCAGCAGTGATTCTAGCTCTTTCGCTAACAAATGGAATTGGTTTAATCCAAGGTGTTTCAGAAAAATTAACTAGACAAATTTTTGAAAAAAACCTTGAAAAGCTTTTAATTGAGAAGGTTCAAACTCCACCATCAGGAATTGTGCAAATTAGTGTAGAAGGCTTGCCTTTGCCAAGTTTTAGAGTCTATGAGTCCAACTACTTGCTCTTTAGGGTATATGGTCGATCTGATTGGTGGGCCAATATATCAGAAAAATATCAAGCTAATTTTTCAGTTCCCAAATACATAAAAGATCGAAGTGAATATCAAACGAAATATATTCATAACTATGTGCCAAAACCTTATTTATGTAGCACAAAGATTGAATTAAAAGCAATCGGATATTTAGGCCTTGAAAATCAAATAAAATTAATCTTAAATATTGAAAACTATAAAGGAGAAATTAGGTTAATTGATATAAATGTTGATTGTAAAAATGCTTTGAGCGGCACAGTTGACTATTACAGATTAAATTCCTAGTTCAATTTATCGTATATGACCATTGCTCGTGAACGAAAAATCTATCACATAAAATTAGTAACTTAAGGTCAAGTTTAAAATTACAGTATTTAAATCTGTGGTACACCAATTAAAAAATGTTCATTCTTGCGCTCAAACTAAATTAAACACTAAACCTACTGCTCATTATTTGCTGGCTGGAACCTCGCTTTACATGTAAACAAACACATCTCTTACTTTCTATCATTTTTTCAAACGATAATTGTGTTGATTTTGTATCTTCAACTATGTAAGCATTTATTTTAATTGAATTATTAGGTTATTAAAGATATCTTGGATATTTAGGGAAAGAAGCAAGGGCTCTAAAAATCAAAATTGTATGTAAGGAACTAATAACGAAATGACAAGCCAATTCAATCGTTAACCTATGGAGTGTGTAAATTCAAACAAAGATAAAAGTATGGTGATCAACAGATGTAATTTCAATCATTCAATGATGTTAAAAAGAAATCTCCGACAGCCTTTTGCTTTGCGCAAATATCATTTGAGTCCGCTCATTAATTAATATGGCGGGACTACAATTTGAAACGATAATCATTGAATTTTTTATGGGCATCTAAATTCATATTTGTGCCACAAAAAAGTCTTAACACAGTTTTTTAAGCCTCAAATCTGCTAATTGTTAGCAGTATTACAACTTATATTCAGATATTAAGGATTTTTTTGCAAGCTAATGGCGCCCTAACATGTAAACGAAATTGACGACTAACTTAATTTACGTTCAATGAGTAGATACAATAAATTCACTCGCTACCTACTTTTGAGTAGTTAAAGAAGTTTATATATTATTCAGATGAAACCACCTGATAATCTTTTGACAAAGAATTTCGGTCAGACCTCTCTCTACCGCCTTTAAGTGACTGCCTCACTTTTTGGATTTTCATAAGTAACAATGGAAAAAGCAGAGTCAATACCGTAAATCCAAATAATCCACCAAAAATTGTCAAACCCATAAAACGGTCCAACAGCGAAAATCGATAACCCCAAATTGCAACAGCTAATCCCAAAACGAAACTGGTCACAAAAAATCCGAAAAATATAGCATTGATCAAATTGCCTTCAATAATAAAAGCCCCCATCCCATGCTGAAGCATATTAAATGCTCCAGGAATTCCACCACCATAAAAGTCAGTATTTTTTTCTATAGATAATACAAAGTATTCAATAAAAATGTATCCAAAAATTGATCCTAAAGAAAAAATTAGTAATCTATGATTAATACTACTACGTTTTGATGATTGGATATTTGCCAACAATAAAAATGAAAAGGCTACTATGACTACAATAAACACACCCGTACTAACTGTAGATAAAAAAGAACTGAGTACAACCCAAAAAATTTGACTCGCTGGGCTTGATTTTTTCAAGGAAATTTTATGGATAACCCAGACACACAGTAACCACGCAGTCCAAATGATAACGCCGCGCCCATTCATGAATAGGTGAATACTAGAAAATAATATGTAGATAAACAGCGATGGCTCTTGCCGAATAGCAAGTAAAGAAATTTTTCGAAATAAGATAATATTACAGGCAAAAAAGATGGCGATGTAGAGTGAAAATCCCATACTGGGCAAGCACTCCTCCAATAAAAAACCAGGATAAACAATTAGGAACCTGTATACATGTGGGTGCCCAATAAGTAGTAGAGGACTATCTCCACTTTCCCAAATGATCAACACCTGACTCCAAAAAGTAAAAACCTTGATACCAGTCACTGAAGCTAAAGCTGCAACCGAAAATGCAAACAGTCCAAGAATAGTTGAATTAGGAAATTTCACAACTCTTTATAACTTAATTAGGGAATTCAGTAATAAATAAATTTTTCATTTAAAAAGCTAAAAATCTCAGTAAAAACTTAAGCTTGAGTCAAGAAACAACAAGTAAATAAATTCTGCAATTTCATAAGATTAGATTGCAATAATTCATAAATTTAGCGATTCCCATTAATTTTCGAGCCATATATTCGACGGTGACCTAATATTCCTTAGTTGATATTTTATTTGATTTGTGAAGGGATCAACAATAATAACTCTATCATTGTCTGCATCTGCAACCAACCAATGACCTTTATAAATACCCTTTTTTATATTTACAGCATGCGTTGGAGATGCCAGCATACCAAAACCAAATTCCAATTCTATTTTTTTGCTTTTTATGTTAACTTTTCTAATAACTCCTGCATGCTCATCCGCAATAATTAAAGATCCCTCTCCATCTAAATTTAATCCGTTAGGGTACCTAAAGCCATACCAATTTTTATGGCTTAGATTTTTTTCATCAAATATGATTAATTTGTCGTCTGCCCCAGAAGAAACAAATATTTGACCATCTTGAATTGCAATACCTCTTGAATCAGCAATATCAACATTGCTCAACATTAAGAATTGCTTAGTAAGGGTATCTATATAATAGAGCCTTCCTTTTCTCCAATCCTCAGCATACTTGTAAGCAACTGCTAATAAACCGTCTTTATACGGAAGAAGGGCCGACACGAACATACCGTCAATGCTACCTTTTTTTTTTAAGCTTTTAGCATCTAGAACATCAATTGAATTGACTCCAGTTGTCGCAAATAAATCATTACCTACTTTGGCTAACCCATAAAATACTGTATTAAATTCTCCATATTCAGAAGCAATAGAACCATTACGATGAGCCATGTATAGTCGCAACCCTAGTGTTGTTGCCACATAAAAACTGAAACCAATATCACCAACATAGTCAGTCTCCGGTTTTAGGTGGTAGTAATTTACAATTGTTTCCTCCTGGAATTGACCATATGTGGTTAGATTGTACCTAACTGGATATCCATCGTAACCCAATATATTGTTAGCATACAAAGAGGAAACTTCATTACTTAACTTTTGTCTTACTTCATTACTAAGTTGATTCATATTAGCTATCATGATTTCACCAACATCATTGACAACATATTCAATTTTATTTTTTTCTAACACATTAATAAATATCTGATTCTCTGCGCATTTTTTATGCTGCGGATACAAATCTACAAAAGAATTTTCTCCATTTTGATCAATAAAATTAACGCCACCCGTACTTAATGGTTGAGCGGAAGAGATATCTCCTTTAATAAAAATCCTGTTACATGGAGCACTATCAATATATCCAAGAGTAAACCCGTTATGATGCTGAACTAAATGATACATTCCAAAAAATTTTTCTATGGGCTTGCCAACTCGATCATGTGCACATGATGATAAAACAAAAGATAAACTAATTATCTTTATAAGTATGAATTTTTGAGTTGAAAAAAACATTTATGATATTAAAGTTGGCCTAAATAAATTCGGTATTCTAATTCGTTTGGGATGCAGATAAATTATAAAACTGATGCTAGGAGGCATCACACAATCATCCCTAAGAACAAAATTTACAATTAACAGCGCTCAATCCAGTGCGACAAAGATATCAGCGACCGAATCTCTCGAGTGTAGTTATGCGTGCCAGCCACGTGCTGCGCAAGCAGCACGCTGGCCTGCCCCACATCGATCAGACCATCCAACCCTTGCAGCAGTTTAATGCGTTGCTTACAGTAATCAACTTTTTCACGACGAAACCAGTCGCCAACCGGGACAGTAAACATCTGCTTCTTACGATAGGCAAGGTCCTCGCCAATTAGACCAACAACGGCCTTCTTGTAAAGATACTTGGTATCGCCACCGCGCAACTTCAACTCACCTGGCATACGAAAGGCAAACTCCATCATTCGATAATCTAGAAACGGAGTACGTGCCTCCAACGAAACTGCCATACCCATGCGATCGGGCTTAACAAGGTTGTTACCTGAAAGCAGTAATTGCATGTCTAAAAAAAGAGCTTGATTGATACGATCTTGGTGAGGCACGGCATCAAACCAGGGTTTTGCTATATCAAATGAATCCAGTTGTCCAACCCCATCGAGCATCTTTACGCCGTAAATACCACTCTTTCCTTTAGCATCAAAAAGAGAAACGTTATCAAAGTAGCTACGTTGGAAGGAATTATCGTCTAATGCCGCAATATCTTGCTGTGCAAAAAAGTTTTTGTACTTATCATAGCCGGCAAACAATTCGTCCGCGCCGTCACCTGTGAGAACCACCTTGACATCGCGTACTGCAAGCTCAGAAACTCGGTATGTTGGCAGAAATGAAATATCGCCATGTGGTTGGTCGCAATGGTATGTTGCCATAGGCCAAAGGTCCAACATGTCCTGATCAACTCGTTCCATCGTGTGTCGGGTGCCAAATCGGTCTGCTGCAGCTTGAGCAAATACTGACTCATCATACTGAGGATCATGAAATCCAATACAAAAAGTCTTAACGGGCTCATTGATGTGTCGCGTCATCAGGCCAACAACCGTGCTTGAATCAACACCGCCCGACAAAAAAGCTCCAAAAGGAACATCACATCGCAAACGAAGACGCACAGCGTCATCTAAAATATGATTAAATTCTTCGATCCAGTGGGCTTCACTCCGACCATACTCGGGCTGCACGTCAGCCAGATTCCACCATCTCCAAGTATGAGAACCATTTTTTGTGATTTTCATAATGTGCCCTGGCATCAAATGACGTATGCCTTCATACATCGTATAAGGTGCTGGAACATAGTTGAAGCTGAGATAATGGTGAAGTGCCTCTTTATCCATAGCAGGCTTAGGTATACCAGCCTTGAGAATTGATTTAATTTCAGAGGCAAAAGTAAACTGGTAGCCATCATCGTGAACATACAGCGGTTTGACACCTATGCGGTCGCGCACGACATAAAGGGCCTGCTCACGCTGGTCAATGATGGCAAAAGCAAACATGCCATTCAGCTTGTGCGTAAAACCGATTCCCTCAGATTCATATAAACGTAACAAAATCTCGGTATCAGAGCTAGTACGACAAGGATTTCCAGTACGAGCAAGCTCTTGAGCTAATTCAACATGGTTGAAGATTTCCCCATTTTGCACAACGATAATTTGTCTATCGTCAGAAATAAAGGGCTGATGCCCGCCTTCTAAGTCGATAATCGACAAACGTTGATTACCAATAGCCATGCCATGAGTTTCAAAAACTCCTCGATCATCAGGCCCTCGGTGACTAATCGCATCCCCCATACTAGCAAGAACTTGGGATCGTAGTGAGCACCCATCTCGATGATAGTAGCCAAAAATACCGCACACTTTAGTTACCGCCACTCAAAAACACTTGACGAAAAGTCATGAAAATAATTTTCAAATCTGTATACAGTGAAATTTCTTTCACATATTGCAAATCTAATGCTTTGCGCTGCTCGACTGTAGCGATCGATCTGAGAGTAGATTGAGCCAAACCAGTCATCCCAGGCTTTACACTATTTCGAATCCAAAACTCTTGTTCTGTGTATAGATTTTTTTGTGCTGGAACATCAGGACGCGGACCAACTAAACTCATATCGCCCAAAAGTACATTGATGAGTTGCGGTATTTCATCAATACTTGTTTTTCTTAACCAACGACCAACAAATGTGATGCGTGAGTCAACATCATCCGTAGAGTAACTACCAATTTTTTCAGCATCAATTACCATACTTCGAAATTTATAAATTGAAAATTCAACACCTTGATAACCGATTCTTCTTTGTTTGAAAAAAATTGGGCTCTTATCAAATATGAAAATAATTATCGTCACCAGTATTATCAAAGGAGAAAAAATAATTAAAGCCAACAGTGAGCAAACAATATCAAAAAATCTTTTAATTAGTTTATAAGGAATCATTTAAAATTTACCTGCCACACGTAAACCAAACCAGGTCATTAATAAGAATGCAAATGAACCAAAAATAACACGAACAAATGCTTGCAATTTCCCCCGTTCCATAAAACTTTCCACAACTAAACCATCAAGGGCAGAGAATATTAAAAATATCATAATAACAATCAGTAAAAACCTTAATAAAAATTTAGCATGTGATAAATTAAATTTAA
>JACCDN011118287.1_pt1 | contig 14692 bp, 15 predicted proteins | sample 7441691 | NCBI WGS metagenome assembly JACCDN01 (sample SAMN15323439, study PRJNA562643) | freshwater metagenome | isolation source: river surface water | place: USA:Blue River Watershed | collected 2017-08-16
AGACCATCGGATATTAATATTGAAGCGTTGATAGAAAAACATTTAAAATAATATCAATATTATGCCCGACTATTTAATCTCAATGTTCCAATATTTAGAAAACGAAAACGCCACTACTTACAATAGTAGAATTTCATTCCTACTACAATCATTTACCGATTATTCTGCTGTTGGATTTATTGCTTTTCTTTGAGTTTTTTTTTATTAAAATCTTAAAATTTATATATATGAAGTTAAAACTTTCAATTCTCTTTTTTGTTTTTTCACTAATTACATTAGCACAGCAAAACTTTGTGATAAATGGTGTCTGCTTAAAAACCGATAATTCAAAAAAAATTTACTTGACATATCAGGTTAACGGCAAGGGCATTACTAAATCTTCAGAAATTACTAACAATAAATTTGTATTTAAGGGAGAGCTTGATTTCCCTACTAGAGCAACTATTTGCACTGACCCTAAATTTCAAATGACAACATTAAATTCAAATGTATTTTATTTGGAACCAAATGTAATGAATATTAAACTCGATTTTGATAATTTGAATACCATAGTAATAAATGAATCTAAAGCGACCGATGAGTTTAATTCATTGCAAAATAGAGCAGAAAAGGAAAAGTTTCAAAAAAAAATGGATTCTATCCGAGAATCTAGTAGATTATATTCTGTGAAAATAAGTGGAACTAGTGATAGTTCTTTAAAAATTCAATTTCAGAAGAGTTTGGATTCGCTGAATCAACTGTGGGATCAACTGTTAGATCAAAATAGGAATAAAATTATTCAATTGGAACTTGAATTTATAAAAAAAAATCCAAATTCGTATATAGCACCTGACTTATTATATAAAATATTGACAGAAGGTGATGATCAAATTCCATATGATACAATTAATAATTTATATGATAAATTAGGACCTGAAGTAAAAAAATCTTTTACTGGAAAACAATTAGCTGAAAGATTGCTAGATTTTAAAAATAGTAGAATAGGCAGTTTAGCACCAGATTTTGTTTTAAAAGACATAAATCATAATACTATTAGATTAAGTTCATTCTATAAAAATCAATATGTTTTAATTGATTTTTGGGCCAGTTGGTGTGGTCCATGTAGAGAGGATTTTCCGTTTCTAAAAGGAATATATGCTAAATACAAAAATAAGGGATTGGAATTAATTAGTATATCCAAAGACGAAAATCTTCAATCTTGGAAAAAAGCTATTGAGAAAGAAAAAATTGAAATTTGGAAACAAATATCAACAAAAGAAAATAAAAGCACTATTGAAGACGCTTATGTAGTAACTGCAATTCCCGTAAAAATTCTAATCGATAAAGAAGGAATCATCATTCGCAGATGGATAGGTAGTGGTGAAGAAAACAAAGCTTCAATCGAAAAAATCCTTACTGAAATATTTGATTAGTAAACTCCTCGATTTTACTTAAAAATTTAAAATATCAACCACATTATTGTGACTGAAAATTACAACTACAATCACTTACCAATTATCCTTATATTTTGTTATATCTTTAATTTACTAACTAGTGAGTGATGCGGTTAGACAAACTAGCATCTCTCTTTAATATTTAATTTTACTATGAAAAAAATAATTTTTTGTTTATTTATAATTTGGACGCAGTTTTTGAGTTCAAAGGAATCAGGTTATGGTGTGCCTGTTGCAGATGTAAAAGTGATTAGCAGTGATTTCAATGCTTTTTTTAGTTATTATACTAAGTATATAAAATTGAGTAACGATTTTGTTGGTTTGGACATAACTTCAAAAATTATTGATAAAAGAACATTTTTAAACAAGATTTGTACTGGGTTTTATTTTTCAATGAGATTAACTTCTCAAAAGCAAACATATATTAAACTTATAAAAGTAAACAATTGGAAAACAATTGACATTCCGAATACTTTAAAACAATATGCAAATTCAGAATTAAAAAATTTTGAAATGGAAGGGGAAAAAATTCCAAAGTTCAATTTCAAAGATTTAAATAACAAAATTTATAATTCGGAAACTACAAAAGATAAGATTGTTGTCTTAAAATTTTGGTTCATTCATTGTCAAAAATGTGTAGAGGAAATGCCTAATCTGAATAAATTAGTGAAAAAATATAAAGATCGTAACGATATTGTTTTCTTAAGTTTAGCTTTTGATAAAAATGAAGAATTAAAAAAATTTTTAACAAAGAAGGCATTTTATTATCCGGTGGTTGGGAATCAAAAAAATTACTTATTACAAGATTTGGAAATAGAATCCTTTCCAACTCATATGATCATTAATAGAAAAGGTTTAATTTCAAAAGTTGTAAATAGTTACGAAGAGTTAGAAATTGCCTTAAAAAAAGAAATTTCAAAATAGTCCCGTATATTTATGACAGTAAATTTAATGGTTTACCAGGAGGATTAAAATTTGACCCCCGATAGCGCGGATTTACAATCCGTGCTTACAAAAACAGAAGACCAGAAATCTAAATCACTTTTTTTACACCTGAATCACTCCTAAATTAAACGGTTTCTCAATAGGAGCGTGGTTGGCGGCTTCAACCCGATAGCGCGGATTTGTAATCCGTGCCTATAAAAATAGAGGTTAGAACCTTAACTTTTTTATACCTGAATCACCCCTAAATTAAACGGTTTCTCAATAGGAGCGTGGTTAGCGGCTTCAATTCCCTAGCTGGTTCGAGCGTCCCGCTCGTTACAAAAAAAAGAAAAAAGAATATAAATTTGAAGTAAAAGGGTATAAAAATTTTGTTTAAAATATGTACGCACGCACCAGCGAGGGAGAAAGAGAGTAACTTAATTTTGACTCTCTTTCTTGTTTTTAGAGTTGATTAAAGAGATAATTGAACCGTAAGCCTAACGCATTTTCGGCATGACCGTGAGCTAAGTACTGGGACAAATAGAGCGTTAAATTCATCTTATAGTTTACTACTTTAAAATGTTTTCCAATAAAAAGATTGGAAAAAAGTCCAAAACGTTGTGGTCCTGCATATTCTGATACAAATCCTAATCCAACTCCTTTGTTAGCATCCGAAATGGCGTAACCAACACCGGTTTCTATTCCTAAAAACCAATTGGATTGAAGAGCAAATTGTACATTAGGTTTCAAACTAAGAATTATAAAATTACGATACCGGGCTTGTTCGGCTAAAGTACTATCAGGAACAATAGTTAGGTTATTTATTTTAGTAAATCGGTATTCATAATCTGCCCGAATTCCAATAGTTGTTTTTTCGGTAATAGGCTTCATGATTCTAAAATTAGCTCCCACTGCAAGTCGGTGCGAACGGTACATCATAATATGAACGGGTATGGAAACCTGAACCCCTGACTCAAAATAGATGGCATTATTTTCTTGTGCTTCACTCACAGTGCAAAAAAACAACTGTAAACCCAATAGCACTATCCCAAACTGTTTCATAGTATATTCAATTATGCATTAGATAAATCAGTGGGTTTTAGGAGATAGAAAAGGAGTACTCTAAATATAGTATTTTTATTTGGATAAAAAAAGTATACTTGAATTCCAACATCCTTATCGAGCTGTAATTTTAGTTTTTTTATTTGTTAGAGATTATATTAGCTTAGCTATTGATTGATGAATTATTGTATTAGGGTAGATTGTAGGTACGGATTTTAAATTTGCACTTTTTTATGAATTGTATTGAAATACAACTGTAACCAAGTTTCGTTATAATCTGGAATAAAGAACGTGTTGCAAAAGCTAAGTCTCAGGTTGTAAAAAGATAGTTTAAAAAGGCGAAAATCAGTTGTTTTTCGGCTTTTTTAGTTGCTAAATGGAATGAATAATTGATAAAAATGAGCTTTTTTGAGGTCTTTTTTTCTGATTTTATTCGAATTATCAAAATCTAGCGCTAACGTTTGAATACTAGGCTTACCACTATTTCTAAAAAGTGAAGGAGTTGTTTTTAGAAAACTTTAACAAGCTGATTTTAAGCCTTATATTTTTTGTTGTATATTTGCACCGTAGAAATTTCTAATAGTGACAGCGTTTAGAAGAAAAACAATTTATGATAAAGAAATGGCATTTTTATTCCACTTTACTACTAATTATCGCTTTTTTAAGCTCAGGTTTTAAACCTTTTAATTTAGATTCCAATCCTTGGTTTCTAACAGACGGAACAGATGAATCCGACTATTTATTTCCCTCTCAAAAACAAGAAGATTACGCAAAATTGAATATTCCTTTTACTGGAAATTTCTTTATTGGTTATAAAGAGGCAATCGCCTTCAAAGAATCGCAAGGAAAATACAGAAAAATCAATTCGTTAGGTTATTTAGGAAAATACCAATTTGGACCTGAAACCTTACGAACTATAGGCGTATACAATACTACTTCTTTTTTGAGAAATCCAGATTTACAAGAGAAAGCCTTTTTGGCACTATTAGCAAAAAACAAATGGTTATTGCGAAAAGAGATTGAAAAATATGAGGGTGCTGTAATTAATGGGATTCATATCACAGAGTCAGGAATTTTGGCAGCGGCTCATTTAGGAGGCGTGCGTTCGGTAAAAAGATATTTCAGATCCAATGGAGAACGTTATTTTAGAGATGCTTATGGTACTTCTATTATAAGTTATATGAAAGCTTTTGGAGGTTATGATACTTCTTTTATTGAACCAGACAGTAATGCAAATGTTGATGACATATAAGTGTATTATTTTATAGCATAAAAAAAGCCACTAATTAGTGGCTTTTTTAATTATATTATCTAATTTTTATTATTTCTCCGTTGGAACGAACAACCAAACGTTTTACTTCTTTATCCTTTTTAATCTTAATGTTGTATTGTTTTTTTATGACATCTCCTTCTTCTTGGGTATAAAGATACTTGTCATTTACAATAGTCCATTTTGGATACGTTTTGTATACTGAATAAATTACAGGAGTTGGTAGAATGACGTTTTTATAATTCTCAACCACACGAGTCAGTTTTCCATTTTCATTATAAGTCGCAGCAAGTTGGCCGTTTTTTCCTTTCATAACCAAAAGGTATTCTTCAGATCCTTCATTTTCTTTTCCAAGGTCATAGGTTATGAATTTTTCTTCGATAGCTCTTACTCTTTGATCTGGATTGTTGTCTGGTAGATAGATAGAAAAATCTTTTCCCACTCTTTTGATTACCACACCTGGTAATTCAGTTGCTTTGATTTGACCTTTCTCTTGAGCATAAGAGGTAGCAGTAAGTGCTAATACAAGTAAAATAATACTAGTTGATTTCATAATTTTCATGTTTAAATTAATATTGATTGTGTTTAATTGATTAAAATAATGCTGTAAGGTTTTTGTTTTCTTCCCCTTTTGGTTAATTATTTAGTGACACATCAATAGGTAATTTGAAAATATGATAATTTGGAGGCATAGTATTCTCTTTTTAGAGGGAGAATACAAGTAAAAATAGATGTATTAATTGAATTATAGCGTTAAAATAATATTAATATTTTGATATTCAGTTGTTTAAAAATAAAAAAAACAGCCTATTGGCTGTTTTTTTATTTTTAAGGGTAAGTCAGTTTAATCAATCAAAATTTCTAGTATTTTGATCGCTGCTTCACTAATTTTGGTTCCGGGACCAAATACAGCTACCGCACCGGCATCAAATAAGAATTGATAGTCTTGGGCAGGGATTACTCCTCCCACTACGACCATAATATCTTCTCTACCATATTTTTTCAATTCTTCGATTACTTGAGGAACTAAAGTTTTATGACCCGCAGCCAATGAAGACACACCAAGGATATGAACATCATTTTCTACGGCTTGCTTTGCTGCCTCAGCAGGAGTTTGAAAAAGCGGACCAATATCTACATCAAAGCCCACATCAGCATAACCTGTTGCTACAACTTTGGCACCACGATCGTGACCGTCTTGGCCCATTTTAGCAATCATAATTCGAGGTCTTCTGCCTTCTTTTTCGGCAAATACATTGGCTAATTGTTTTGCTTTTTCAAAACTTTCGTCGTTTTTTATTTCTTTACTATACACACCGCTAAACGATTTAATTTGAGCTTTATATCTTCCAAAAATAGTTTCTAAGGCATCGCTAATTTCTCCTAAAGTAGCTCTGTTTCTTGCTGCTTCAACTGCAATTTCTAATAAATTACCTTCTCCTGTTTTGGCACAATGAATTAATTTATCTAAGCTATTCGTAACTTTTTCATTGTTTCGAGTCAATTTAATACGTTCTAATTGTTCCAATTGTTGTCGGCGCACCATTTGATTATCGACATCTAAAATTTGTAGTGGATCTTCTTTCTCTAAACGGTATTGGTTGACACCCACAATAATATCTTGTCCACTATCAATTCTAGCTTGTTTTCTTGCGGCTGCCTCTTCAATTCGAAATTTAGGGATTCCAGATTCAATGGCCTTGGTCATACCTCCTAATTCTTCCACTTCTTCAATTAATTTCCAAGCACTTTGCGCAATTTCATTAGTCAGATTTTCTACATAGTAGCTTCCTGCCCAAGGGTCAACGGTTTTAGTGATTTTAGTTTCGTCTTGTAAATACAGCTGCGTGTTTCTAGCAATCCTAGCCGAAAAATCGGTAGGTAAGGCAATCGCTTCGTCTAACGCATTGGTATGCAATGATTGCGTTCCGCCAAAAGCTGCCGCCGCCGCTTCAATACAAGTTCGTGCAACGTTGTTAAAAGGATCTTGTTCCGTTAAACTCCAACCCGATGTTTGGCAATGGGTGCGCAATGCTAATGATTTATCATCTTTTGGTTCGAATTGTTTGACTAATTTTGCCCAAATCATTCTCCCTGCTCGCATTTTGGCAATTTCCATAAAATGGTTCATCCCAATAGCCCAAAAGAAAGAAAGTCTCGGCGCAAATTCGTCAATCTTCATTCCTGCTGCTAATCCTGTTCGAATGTATTCTAAGCCATCAGCTAAAGTGTAGGCCAATTCAATATCAGCAGTAGCTCCGGCCTCTTGCATGTGATAACCAGAAATAGAAATAGAGTTGAATTTTGGCATTTTTTTGCTGGTAAACTCAAATATATCAGCAATGATTTTCATCGAAGGAGTAGGTGGATAGATATAGGTATTTCTTACCATAAACTCTTTCAAGATATCATTTTGAATAGTGCCTGATAGTTTTTCGGTTGCAACACCTTGTTCTTCTGCAGCGACAATATAAAATGCCATAATAGGCAACACAGCACCATTCATTGTCATGGAAACCGACATTTCATCTAGAGGAATTTGGTCAAATAAGACTTTCATATCCTCAACAGAATCAATCGCTACACCTGCTTTTCCAACATCACCTACTACACGCTCGTGATCTGAATCGTATCCACGGTGCGTAGGTAAATCAAAGGCAATAGAAAGCCCTTTTTGACCTGCTGCTAAATTTCGTCTGTAAAAAGCATTACTTTCTTCGGCGGTTGAAAATCCTGCATATTGACGCACTGTCCAAGGACGACGTACATACATCGTAGCATAAGGACCGCGTAAATTAGGCGCAAATCCTGCCCCAAAATCCAAATGTTCTAATTGTTGAATGTCTTGTTTGGTGTAGGTTTGTTTCAGAGCAATTCCTTCTGCTGTTTGAAATTCAGTAGTTATTTTGGTTTCACTTTTGGAATTTTCTACAGATTTGATTTGAATATGTCGCAGGTCTTTTCTTTTCATTTTGGTGACAAATTTCTATTTGACAATGTGTTTTGAACGCTAAACAATTACTCTTTTTCCAATCGTTCTTGTTCGATTTTTTCGGCGAGACGTTTTTCAATAATTGGAGTGATGAGTGTTTTCCTTAGTTTTATTTTGACAAAAGGAAAAAGTTCCAAATCGTTTTTCATTCGATCGTCTTTGTTGGCATGTTTGTTTGTACCTAATAAAATTTCTTTTCCAGTATCAAATAAGTTTTGTTCTTTATCGGCACTTTCTTGAATTTTTCTTTTGATGATTCCTTCATTCAGTTGCTTTAAAAATCCGCCATTAGCTTCGATATCTTTAAATAATGCCAAGGCTTTATTTGCTAATTGTTGTGTCAAACTTTCTATATAGTAACTTCCATCCGATGGATTATTGACTTTGTCAAAATAGCTTTCATTTTTTAAAATCAACAATTGGTTTCGCGCGATTCGGTCTCCAAATTCATTGTCTTTGTGGTACAATGCATCGTAAGGTAGATTAGCAATAGTATCAGCACCTCCTAATATAGCACTCATACATTCGGTTGTAGTACGAAGCATATTTACGTTGTAATCGTACAATGTTTTGTTTCTCTTTGTTGGTGTAACTACTAAATGGCACGTCCAATTTTGATTGTATTCTGACGCAATTAAATTGAAAAGTAACCGGATGGCTCTTAGTTTTGCGATTTCAAAAAAGTAATTGGTTCCCACTGCAATTTCTAACACCATAGTTTGAGGAGTAGATGTCTCAATACGGTTGAAATATTCATTAGCGTGGGCTAAAGTGTAAGCAATTTGCTGTACAATATTAGCTCCTGCATTTTGATATAAAGCACTATTTACACTAATTAATGAAAGTGGGCTGTCTTTCTTTATAAGATTATTTAAAGTGTCAAAATTGGTTTTTTCAGAGGTAGTAAACCAATTCCCTTCTTTGGCTAATTGTCCAATAGGATCAATGTTACAATAAATGGTTGCTTTTTTTGTTGTAGCAATAGTGGCTAATTTTTGCACGAAATCGATTGAAATAAAACTCAAATGAAAGAAAAGAGGAGTATCTTCTAAAGGCAATGTTGCTAACAACTTTGCTACATCTACCGTTTCGTCTTCGATGGTGAAACGAATGCTCTCTGTACCACGTTTCAAACTATCTACTGCACGTTCTATTGATTTGTCAATATCATGGACAAAAATATTTTGGCAAATTTTAAATTCAGAAGCTTTCGTAGTTACTGAAATAACTTCTTTTACATCTTCTTTATCATAAAATGGTTTGACCTTAATGTCTTCTGGGGTATTCCAGATTAAGGTTTCATTGTAATCAGCTCCTTTTAATTCAAACTGAATTTTTTGTTTCCATTCTTTGGCAGAAACAGGGTCGAAATCATTAAAAAGATATTTCATTTGCTTTGTTTTTTGTTCTTAACTTAAAAAAACAGGTATGATTATTTGGTTTTAATCGCACTATCGCCTTCAAATTCGATGATATAAATATCTTCACTATCTTTCTTCATATAGTATTTCTCACGTGCGTATTTTTCAACGTGTTCACTATTTTTGAGTTCTTTGATGTGTCTTTTGTCCTTTTTAATTTCTTCTTGGTAATAGGTTTTATTGTCTTCTAATTCATCGATTTGCTTGTCTAAGAAGCGATGATCGAAATACGAATAATTATCTAAAAATAGCATCCAGGCCGTGAAGAATACCAATACTAAAATGTATTTATTGCTCAATAATTTGAACCAAGATTTGTCTTTAAACGGGTTTGTCATTGTTACTTTTTTTTTAGCCCCGATTGCAGTGAAAATCCCATTCTTTTTAGAATGGATTGTAACGGAAAGCGGGAAATAGCTCCAAAATAAAAATTGGCTTACAATTGAATTTCGGATGATTTATATTTTTCTAAACGTTTAATTTCTGATTAATTACGGCACGAACCACATCTATTGCTACTGTATTGTATTTGTCGTTCGGGATGATGATATCGGCAAATGCTTTTGTAGGTTCGATAAACTGCAAATGCATTGGTTTCAGAGTTGTTTGATAACGATTCAATACTTCGTCCATATCTCGACCACGATCAGCAATATCTCGTTTTAATCGTCGAATTAGTCGCTCGTCTGGATCAGCTTGCACGTATATTTTTACATCAAAAAGATCTCTTAATTCAGGATTGGTTAATATCAAAATTCCTTCCACAATCATTACTTTTCGTGGGTGAGTAAAGACAGTATCGCTTGTTCTATTGTGAGATACAAAAGAATAAACAGGCTGATCGATATTGTTTCCGGCTTTTAATTCTTTTAGATGTTGTACCAACAATTCAAAATCAATAGATCTTGGGTGGTCAAAATTAATTGCAGCTCTTTCTTCATAACTCATTCCCACGTTTTCTCTGTAATAAGAATCTTGTGAAATGATACCTACTTCTGTTTCGGGTAATTCGTTAACGATTTGATTGACTACAGTGGTTTTACCACTTCCTGTTCCACCTGCAATTCCAATAATGAGCATATAATTGTATTCTATAGTTTACCTAACAAAAATAGGAATTTAATTCAGAGTGAATTCGTTTTTTGCTAAATGTTTGCTAATTTGCTATATTTATTTAGTGATAAGAATAAAAAAAGAGCGACTAGTTTTAGTACGCCCTTTTTGAAGTAATTTATTTGTTTTTCTTGGCTTTAATCATCATCTCTAACATATCCCACATTTCGGCTGGAATATCTTCTAATAAGTTAAATTGTCCGGCGCCTTTTAACCATTCGCCTCCATCAATAACCACCACTTCTCCGTTGATGTAGGCTGAAAAATCAGAAACCAAATAAGCCGCCAAATTGGCTAATTCTTGATGGTCTCCCACGCGTTTTAAAGGAACTTTTTTGGCCATATCAAATTTTTCGGCCAAATCACCAGGTAATAATCTGTCCCAAGCACCTTTGGTAGGAAAAGGCCCTGGAGCAATAGCATTGGTACGAATTCCGTATTTGGCCCATTCTACAGCTAAACTTTTGGTCATAGCCAAGACTCCTGCTTTTGCAGTAGCGCTCGGTACTACATAAGCCGAACCGGTCCAAGCATAAGTAGTCACAATATTTAGTACAGTAGATGAAGGTTGTTTGGTGTCAATCCAATGTTTTCCAAAAGCAAGTGTGCAGTTTTTGGTTCCCTTTAGCACAATATCAATGATAGTGTCAAAGGCATTAGACGACAAACGTTCGGTTGGCGAAATAAAATTACCCGCTGCATTGTTCAATAAGATATCCACTTTACCAAAGGTTTTTAGTGTTTCTTGAAGCATATTTTCTACTTCTTCGTAATGACGAACATCACATTGTATGGGTAAACAAGTTCCTCCTGTTTGGGTTTCTAATTCAGAAGCAGTGTTCTTGAGTTTGTCTAAATCGCGTGAGGTGATGGCCACTTTAGCGCCTAATTCTAAAAAATATTTAGTCATTGCTTTTCCTAAACCGCTTCCGCCACCTGTAACTACAATCACTTTTCCTTTCAATGCGTCATCACGCAACATTTTATCTGTATAACTCATAGATGTACTAATTTGAGAGATAAATATAGGAATAAATTAGTATGCATACATAATAATTTGAATTAAAAAGAATGATTTGAGAACATTACATTTTATGAATGATAAAAATAGTAGGACGGTTGTGCAAATCTACTTTTGTTTTTTTCCAATCAGCAACGCGTAGTGTTTTGATGTATTCAGTAGGTAAGGTAATATCGGTTGCGATACAAAGATGTGTTGCGGGTTGTAGCGATTGCAGAATATCCTCTAACAATTTGTTGTTGCGATACGGTGTTTCGATAAAAATTTGCGATTGATTTTTGTCAAAAGACAATTTTTCTAAATTTTTTAAGGCTGATTTTTTTTCACCTTTATCAATGGGTAAATACCCATTAAAAGTAAAACTTTGTCCATTCATCCCTGAAGCCATCATGGCTAAAAGAATAGAGGAAGGACCAACAAGTGGAATGACTTGAATTCCTTTTTCGTGTGCCAATTTTACAATTACGGCACCTGGATCGGCAACTCCTGGACAACCGGCTTCGCTCATCAAGCCTACGTTTTTGCCTTCTAATAACGGTTGGATAAAACTTAGGTGTTCTCTTGCATCGGTATGTTTATTCAATGCAAAGAGGACGAGTTCCGATTGTTTTTTTTCGGGAAGCACCGCTTTTATTGATTTGCGCGCTGTTTTTTCATTTTCTACAATATAATAGTCAATGAATTCGATAGCTCTTTTTACCGTTTGAGGCAATACATCCATAGGGTCGCTTTCTCCCATAGTAGTTGGAATTAAATACAATTTTCCTAAAGATGTGTTCGTATTCATAACGGTGTATTTTTAGATTTGGAAAATAGGGTTTATTGATGTTTAGCAATCAATTTTTGAGCAATAACGTCACAAACTTCATCTAGCATGGCATACACAATATCAAACCCATTGTGCATTCCAAAATAGGGATCAGGTACGTCTTGGTTTTGTTGAGGAGTTAACTCATTCATTATAAGTGTCACTTTCTGTTTTTGTTCATTGGTCTCCGCCAAAGCGATAACATTCTCATAATTGGAATTATCCATCACAAAGATGTAATCGAAAGTGTCAAAGTCGGCACTGCTGAATTGTCTTCCTCTTTGGTGTGAAATATCAAGCCCGTTTTTTTTGGCGACAGCAATAGAACGTTCATCGGGTGATTGACCAATATGCCAAGAACCAGTTCCTGCTGAATCTACACTAAATTTATCTTGAGGTAATTTTGAGGCTAATATTCCTTCGGCCAAAGGTGACCGACAAATATTTCCCAAACAAACCATTACGATTTTTACGGACATTTGCTGTCTATAAGGTTAATTTTTTGTGGATATCCTCAACAAACTTTTTAAATTGTTTGTCTGTAGAAACTAGATTGTCAACGGTTTTACAAGCGTGCAATACGGTAGCGTGGTCGCGATCTCCAATTTGAGATCCAATGTTGGCCAAAGAAGCTTTCGTAAATTTCTTTGCAAAAAACATCGCTAATTGTCTTGCTTGAACAACGTGTCTTTTTCTAGTTTTAGATTGTAATGTTTCTAAGTCCAATTGGAAATAATCGGAAACAATTTTTTGAATATAGTCGATAGAAATTTCGCGTTTGACATTCTTTACGAATTTCTCTACGATGCTTTTCGCTAATTCAATTGTCACTTCTTTTTTGTTGAAAGAAGATTGAGCAATCAAAGAGATGATAGCGCCTTCTAATTCTCTAACGTTCGTTTTGATGTTACGCGCTACATATTCAATAATTTCTTCTGGCATTTCAACACCGTCACGGTACAGAATGTTTTTCAAGATAGAAACTCTAGTTTCGTAATCAGGTTGGTGCAATTCGGCAGACAATCCCCATTTGAAACGAGACAACAAACGTTGTTCAATGTCTTGCATGTCAACAGGCGCCTTATCAGAAGTCAAGATAACTTGTTTTCCGTTTTGGTGTAAGTAATTGAAAATATGGAAGAATACATCTTGAGTTCCTGATTTTCCAGAAAGGAATTGAACGTCGTCAATGATTAATACATCAATCAATTGGTAGAAATGAATAAAATCATTTCGTGTATTTTTCTTTACTGAGTCAATATATTGTTGCGTGAAAATTTCGGCTGAAATATATAAAACTGTTTTTTCTGGGTATTTGTCTTTAATTTCGACACCAATAGCATGCGCTAAGTGTGTTTTTCCTAAACCAACTCCTCCAAAAATTAATAATGGATTGAAAGAAGTTCCTCCTGGTTTGTTGGCTACAGCCATACCAGCAGAACGAGCTAATCTATTAGAATCTCCTTCTAAGAAGTTGTCAAAACTATAGTTAGCATTCAGCTGCGATTCGATTTTTAAATTGCGAATTCCAGGAATTACAAACGGATTTTTAAGTTCAGGGTTTAAATTTTTTAAAGGAGCGTCAACATCTTGCGGTTTCATTTGCACTCGGTTAGCACTTGGTAATTGTTCCGTGTACGGTTGTTTATTACCATAAGTGTTCTCCATTTTAATTTTATAGAGTAACTTTGCGTTTTTTCCAAGTTCTTTGGTAAGCGCCACTTTTAATAATTTAACGTAATGTTCTTCCAACCATTCGTAGAAAAACTTACTTGGTACTTGAATATATAACGCATTATCGGTAAGTTCAACTGACTTGATTGGTTCAAACCAAGTTTTGTAGGCTTGGTCTTGAATATTATCTTTTATGAAAGATAAACAGTTTTCCCATACTGATTGAGCAGTTTTGTTCATATATTCGGTTAAATTATTTAAGTTTGGTTAACATTTTTATTACAAAAAAGGTGGGGCTGTTTTTGTAATTTTTTGGGAAAACAAATATGTGAACAAATTTCTTTAAAAAAAAATTATTCAACAGATTTTTTTGTAAAAATATTGTTGTATGGAGCTTTTTAGAATCATTAAAAATTAAATTGTAAATAATGAAAGATCATCAAATTCAAGTGCGTGTTCGCTACTCTGAAACAGACCAAATGGGGGTAGTATATCATGGAAATTACATTCCTTATTTTGAGATGGGGCGCGTGGAATGGTTGAGAAATAAGGGAGTTTCGTATAAAAGTATGGAAGAAGAAGGAATTGGGCTTCCTATTGTATCGATGAATATCAATTACAAAAAATCAGCGCGGTACGATGAGTTGCTCACCGTTCATACTGCTTTCAAAAGTCAATCTTCGGTTAAGATAGAATTTGATTGTAAGATATATAATGAATTGAATGAGTTATTAACAACTGCCGAATTTATTTTGGTTTTTGTATCGCTAAAAACGGGTCGTCCAATTGCACCTCCAAATTATATTTTGGAACTTTTAAAGGATATGGAATAAATCGTTGAATTACTGCTTTTTTAATTTCTTAAAAGGCGTTTAATTTCGATTTCAAATAAATTATCAAAAATGTCGAAAATCATTTCGGCATTTTTTTTTCGGGTTTTGATTTCTATTTTTCCCAAAGCGAGTCCAGAATCT
>JACCDN010683898.1_pt1 | contig 14691 bp, 19 predicted proteins | sample 7441691 | NCBI WGS metagenome assembly JACCDN01 (sample SAMN15323439, study PRJNA562643) | freshwater metagenome | isolation source: river surface water | place: USA:Blue River Watershed | collected 2017-08-16
CCGGCAGCTGAATCAGAATCCCGGCGCCATCGCCGAGCATGGGGTCATAACCTGTAGCGCCACGATGCTCGAGGTTTTCCAGGATCAGCAGACCCTTCTCGACAATATCGTGACTCTTCTCATTCTTAATGTGCGCAACAAAACCGACGCCGCAAGCATCGCGTTCGTTCACCGGGTTATATAAACCCTGACGCTCAGGTACTCCCATGTACTTATCCTTCTATCAATCCATGAACCCGCCGGCAAAGCGGCGACGCACAAAAGTGATCTTTATTTGGGCGCAATGCACCAAAATGAACCGGCCAATATACGCCCAAACCCCCTTCCAATTCAAGACGCTGCAGCGCAAAAACCGGCAATTTCCGGAATTTTTTAGGAGGAAACGTACCAAAGACGTACAAAAGCCACACTCTCACATGCAATGACCGTGCCAAAACCATCTCCGAGGGTGACTTCTCGCCCCCAGACAGCCATCAAGGGGCTTATTGGGCCATAGGTAGCTCGCCACTCAGGTCTGGCTGCGATGCTAGACCCGCCTGGATGGCGTCCAAAATGGCAACGTCATCCGCTTCCGCCGACAACACTGCCTGACCAATGGCCTGCAACAACACCAAACGCAACACACCGGCACTGACTTTCTTGTCGTGGCGCATCAATTCCAGATAGCGCGTTGCCGAGGCTTCAGGGGTAGCCGCCAACCACGGGCCAACCACGGGCAACCCCACTCGGACAAACAAGGCGCGCATCCGCTCAAGTGCGGCAGCATCAAGCCAGCCCAGCGCCTGCGACAACCGGGCCGCCATCATGGTGCCTGCGGCCACCGCCTCGCCATGCAACCAGCTGCCGTAGCCCATGCCCGTTTCAATGGCATGGCCAAAGGTGTGCCCCAGGTTCAACAGCGCCCGCTCACCCGCTTCCCGTTCGTCACGCGCTACGACTTCTGCCTTATGGGCGCAAGATTGATACACGGCTTGCGCCAGCAAGGTTTTATCCCGTTGCATCAGCCCTTCGGCGTGCTGTTCCAGCCAGCGGAAAAATGTTTCATCCCGGATCAAACCGTACTTGATCACCTCCGACATACCGGCCGCCATCTCGCGCGACGGCAAGGTATCCAGCGTATCCAGATCAGCCAGCACCAACTTGGGCTGGTAAAAAGCACCGATCATGTTCTTGCCCAGCGGATGGTTAATCGCTGTTTTGCCACCCACCGAGGAATCTACCTGCGACAACAAGGTTGTTGGCACCTGAATAAATGGGGCGCCCCGCTGATAACAGGCCGCCGCAAAACCGACGAGATCCCCGATCACACCACCACCCAATGCAATCAGCGTGGTGCCGCGCTCGCAGCGCTGTTCGAGCAAGGCATCAAACACGGTGTTCAGCGTTTCCCAGGTCTTGTACGCTTCACCGTCCGGCAATACGACGGAAAACGCCGGGCAGCCCAAGGCGGCCAGCGTTGCCATGACCCGCTCTAGGTAAAGCGGCGCTACCGTCGTATTGGTGATCACCACTGCCCCGGTTTTGGGGTTGAGGTGTGGGCGCCAAAGTTCGGCATTGCCCAGCAGGCCACAGCCAATATGAATAGGGTAACTACGCTCGTCGAGCGCAACCGTCAGTGTCTGGTGTGTCGTCATGATCGTATTTTAAGTGGGCTAGCGGTCAATCCGCGTGATTTCCGCCAGAATGGCCTGAACAACCTGCTGCGGCGCGCCACGACCGGTTTCTACAACCGCATGCGCCACATCGCGGTAAAGCGGATCGCGCACCGCATATAGCTGGCGCAAACGCGACAGCGGGTCTTCCACATTCAAGAGCGGTCGACTGCGGTCATGTTTGGTGCGTTCGGCGAGCAACTCGGGGCGCGCATTGAGATACACCACAAAGCCATGATTGCGCAGCGCTTCCCGATTCTCCGGGCGCAGCACAATCCCGCCACCCGTGCTCAGCACCAGCCCCTGCTCCTGCGCCAGATCCGTCAGCACTTCCTGTTCACGACGGCGAAAGCCATCTTCACCCTCGATCTCGAAAATCACGGGGATGGTCACCCCATTACGTTTTTCGATTTCATGGTCCGTATCGACAAAGCGCTTGCTCAATCGGCGAGCCAGCAGTCGGCCGACGGTGGACTTTCCCGCCCCCATCAGACCGACCAGGAAAATATTTTCAGGAAGTGCAATGCTCATGCGTCAATCTAGAAGCCAGAAACATCAAGGCCCGGTCGCACCGCCCACCACGATCTGCGGGGAAATGAACACCAGCAGCTCGCGCCGCTGCTCTGTCGTCGACCGGTACTTGAAAAAGGAACCGATAAAAGGAAGATCCCCGAGAAAGGGAACCTGCGTAACCAGATTATCCACTTTCTTGATAAAAACACCGCCAATCGATACGGTGCCACCATCCTCTACCAGCACATCCGTGGTCACCACGGTACTTTTAATGGGTGGATTGGTTGACCCCGGAATCAATTGCATCGCGGCGTAATCCGGCTCTTCCTTGCGCACCACCAGCTTGAGACGGATCTTGCCATCCGGGGTGATTTGCGGCGTCACTTCCAGGGACAACACGGCTTTCTTGAATTCCACGGTAGGAATCGTCGTGCCGCCCGTTTGCGCCGTCGATAGATAGGGGATTTCGGTACCGTCTTCGATGACCGCTTTGACATTGTCCCCCGTCACCACTTTGGGACTGGAAATAATCTTGCCCCGCCCGTCAGACTCCAACGCAGAAATTTCCACATTCAGAATACGAGACCCGGTCGGGCTCAGCAGCGCAAAGGCCATCGTTCCGGCCGCCGCACGGGTCGTCGGTAGATTCACGGCACCCAGCGTCTGATTAACCGAGAAGGGCTGGCCATTAACACTATTCAACGTCTGATAAGTTGGCGTGCTCCCACCAGGCACCAAACGGTTGTAATTCAATGCCTGACCGGCCTGCGTTGGTGGGACATATTGGCCACCGCCAATTTGCAACCCACCGCCGCCCATGCGCACGGTATCCAATGCGCCAAGGCGCACGCCCAGCTCTTCGTTGAATGTCTCGTTGGCCTCCACGATGCGTGCTTCAATCAGTACCTGACGAATTGGTTGATCCACCGTCTGAATCAATTTCGCGATCTCGCCCAGCTTAAGCGCGGTGTCATTGACAAACAGGGTATTGGTTCTCGAGTCGACGCTGACTTTGCCTCGGGCTGTCAGCTGTTCGCGCAGCAGTTTTTCTAGATCAATCGCTTGCGCGAACCGTAATTTGAAAGCTTCCTGACGCAGCGGTCCGATGCTTTGCACTTGCTGCTGCATTTCCATCTGCACCCGTTCTTGTTCTGCTGCTTCGGCCTTAGGCCGAACGATCATGATGCCGTCTTCCTGTCGGGCACTGAGCCCTCGCTGCTGCAGAATGGCCTGAAAGACTTCGGCGGCAGGCACCTGATTCATGACGATGGTGATTTGTCCTTTGACCGCATCACTGGCCACGATGTTGACGCCAAGTTCCCGCCCAATAAATGACAGCACCTGACGCACATCACCGTTTTGAATATCCACACTGATTTTCTGGCCCAGGGATTTTCCCGTGCTCTGCGCCCAGAGCAAAGAACCGCAGAACACACCAACCATACTGACGACTAGTTGTCGGACTAACGGCTTACCAACGTTCAAAGGCCTCATGTTCATCAACTCCGTAGGTTGAACTTCAACAGCACTTCTTGTCCGTCGGCATGACGAACCAACACGCCACGGCCCGTCATCTCCAAAACCTCTGCGCGCTCATTGCCTAGAAGTTCACCCACGCGGATATGCTCATAGCGAACACCATCAGAAACCAATGCAACGCTCTGGCCCTGCTTCCGCAGTAGCGCCACAACGCGCAGGGATTCGAGAGTTACCTCGGAGAAACGCACCAGCACCGTAGCGTTGCTTTGCACCACCGCACCATGACGGCTGAGCAGGGCAGCTTTCGGCGAAAAAGGATTGGGGGCGCCTTTGGCATTGTAGGCAGCCGGCGCGGTATCAATGACCTCTGGTACAACTGGCAAGACTGAAACTACTTCGGATGAGGCCTGCTGCGTTGCTATCCATGCCTGCGCAGCATTCTCTCCGGAATCCAGACATCCACTCAACAACACGATCACGCTGAGCGACCCAACCCATTGGGCACCTAAGTCTTTGAGGCGCGTATCGACCCGGGTCATGGCTTGGCCGCTTGTGACGTTGTGTAGCGATATGCCTTGAGCAGCGAAGCCAGCACTAATTGATTTTCGTGCTGAATCGATGGCAGGACGACCAGATCCACCGTAATCAGATGTTTCATTCTCGACACCTGCTCCATGAACAAGGCAAGTGCCTGATAATCACCGCTTAAGCGTATTTCGATGGGCAGAACAGCGTAATACGCTTGCGACTCTTCTGCCATCGGACGAAACAACTCCAGCGACACGCCAGAGGCTTTCGCGGCCTGATTCAGCAACGTCAGCACATGGACCGGCTCCAGGGATTCCGGCACCGTATCCAGCAAAGCACCAAATTGGCCAAGGATTGAATCTACCTGTCCTTGATAGGCTGGCAAGGCATCGATCATCTGCTTCTGGCGAATGTACCTTGCTTCAAGTTGTTGCCGGTCATTGTCTAGGATGCGCAATTTTTGGGTCGAATCCGACAAGATCACCAGATCGGCAACCAGCAGCACGAGTACAAACACTATGAATAAAACACTTGTCCGTAAAATGGCGGGCCATTCGGACGGATCCCCCAACGTACGGAACGTCAGACTCGCCGAGCCGTCTTGGCGAAACTGCTGCACAAGCGCCAAGCATTCGCGAATATCATAGCGCCACCATGGTTTGTCCTTGCGCAAAGCGCTATGCCACTGGCCTAAAAAGCGAACAACATGGTCACGACCATGCCTATATAGCCTTCTCATGTGATCGCGGTATTGCTGAGTGTTGATCACTCGGCAGCCTCGGCAAATGTTGCATTCGCGCCCGCCAAGCTCACATGCCCATGCATCACAAAGCCATAGAGTCGTCCGGCATCCTGCTCAATGACCTGGATTTCTTCCAGCACCAAATCCCGAAGCTGTCGTGATGCCCCTAGGTGTTCATAAAAGCGAGCGACTGCATCGCTGCCCATAGCTCGCCCTTCGATTCTGAATGCTTCCCCGTTCTCTTCAACTCTCGTGAAATACAATCCCTCCGGCCGCGCTTCAACAAGATCGTTCATGAGGAGAACACTGCTTGTTCGTCGCGCATCTACCTTTTCAAGGACTGCTTTCTTTTCGAGTAATGACGCCCGTTGGGCCAATAGGGTCTGTCCTCTTTGATAGCCGGGAACCTGAACTAACACCGCTTCAGCCAACGCCTTGTTGTAACTCTCCGCAAACTCAATTCGATATGACTGGATTTGAGCGTTCAACAGGGCTATCGATATCGCCAGCAATCCGATCGCCAACATTTGCCGAAAAAGGACACGTATCGCCCATTGACGCCGCATGGCCTGATGCGGCAACAGGTTGAAACGCTGCTTCACGCATTTTCCCGTAAGGCCATACCCAGACCAGTCATCAGCGGTATCAACGGCGGCATCGGGTTTATGTGCAGCAATTCTTGCGGATTTAGCATGTGCGCAGCCCCTAGCCGTGAGGCCAGGGTGCGCATCAGATTTTCGTCCACATGAGGCCCCTGGAACACCCAAACGTCGAGCAGATCAGGGGCATCCGTAATCCCAGCTCGGCGGCAGCTGGCATCAAACTGCTCAAGCAGATCTGTTGTTTTCAACGCGTATTGCGTCAGATCCAATGCATCTCGGGCAATGATCAGTATTAACGGCTCCGTCGCCCACAACAGCAGCAGCGGATAGGATGGCCGCACCATCATGCCATGAACCGTGATGAGCCATAGCGCCGCATCATGCAGCGCCTGAATATCCCGATCAATAGCAGCCAGCTGAACACCCGCATCCTCTGCCAACAAGCTCAACTCATCAACGACGTCTCGCCGACAGAACGCAATCCGGATCTTCTCGTACCCCGTTCTCTGCTCAGTTCCCTGACCGTGGTTAACGCCCGACGCCACATGCAGATAATCCGCACACACCTCTTCCGGCGGCACCGGCAGATTCGCGACAGCTTCCACGACAGATAACTGAACGAGCTCGGGCTCTGTCAGTCCAGACGGTACATCGATGGCTTTGATGAACACATCCCCGGCGGGGATCCCCAACGCTAAGCGCTTGGGGGTGTTGCCCCAGCGTTCCATTAAAGACTTGAGGGTATTGGCGCGGGAAACATCCTGCGAATCGCCCACAGAGCGCACGTCGACAGGCAAAACATCATAGACACAATCAATTTGCATCTTTCCATCGAGGCCACGCTCGATGCGCACCAGACAAATGGCGTCATCATGCCACCCACCACCCACGATGGCAGGAGGAACGCCAAGCAGCCATCGGAGAAAAGCATTACGCATGGTGAACTCTCAGGGTTTCCCGAGGAGTCTACCAATCATTTATGCGTTTCTTATAAGTTAACTATAAAATTACTGCTTCTATGTAAAAATATTTGATGCCCGCAATCCGATTAAATACCGTACTGCTCCCGATAAGCGGCGACTGCCGGGCGGTGGCTGGCCAGCTCGGCATTATCCTTGAGGAAGTCGAGGAGGTCGGCCAGGTTGGCGATGGCAACCACCGGGATGCCGTAAGTGGCCGAGACTTCCTGTACAGCAGACATTGCGCCCGTGCCACGTTCCATGCGGTCCAGCGCAATGAGCACGCCAGCCGGTGTGGCACCCTGGTTGCGGATCAATTCCACCGACTCACGTACCGATGTTCCAGCTGAAATGACATCATCGACAATCAGCACCCGGCCCTTGAGTGGGGCACCGACAATGGTGCCGCCCTCGCCATGATCCTTGGCTTCTTTTCGGTTAAACGCATACGGAAAGTTGTGACCTTGCTGCGCCAGAATGACGGAGATTGCCGCAACCAGAGGAATGCCCTTGTAAGCTGGCCCGAATAGCATATCGAAGGGCACTGACGATTCCACCGCACGGCCCGCATAAAACTCGGCAAGTTTTGCCAGTGCGGCACCATCCTGAAACAGCCCCGAGTTAAAGAAATATGGCGATAAACGCCCGGCCTTGGTTTTGAACTCACCAAAACGCAGAACGTCCTGGTCCAGGGCGAAACGGATGAAATCGTGGCTGAGTGACGACATGATGCAAAACTCTCTGTAATAACAAAAAACAGTTCTATTATCTCAAATAACCCCTAGTCTGTTTGCTGACCAGAGAGTTGTTCCAGCAGTTTGAGGATGGCGATGGAGTCTTCCTCACCCATCCCCGTGCCGACCATGGCTTTGAACATCTGCGCCGTTGCCGCCGAGGCTGGCAAATACAAGCCCAAGTCATGGGCGGTTTGCATGACGATGTTCATGTCTTTTTCATGCATCCAGCTCTTGAAGCCCGGTTTGAAGTTACGATCCAGCATGCGTTGGCCGTGGTTTTCCAGAATTTTAGATCCGGCAAATCCACCGAGTAATGCTTCGCGGACTTTGGCGGGGTCTGCCCCGTTTTTCCTGGCAAAAGCAAACGCTTCAGCCACCGCCAATACGCCGATCCCTGTCAGAATTTGATTCGCGGCCTTGGCGACCTGTCCAGCGCCGGAAGCCCCGATGTGCACAATGTTTTTGCCCATGCAGGCAAACAAGGGGGCAACGCACTCGAATGCCGACGCTTCGCCACCCACCATGATGGACAAGCTTCCAGCAATGGCGCCAACCTCGCCGCCGGATACCGGTGCATCGAGAAAAACGATGCCCTGGCCAGCAAGTTCGTAGCCAATCTTTTTGGCGGCTGCCGGGGGAATGGTACTCATATCGACGGCGATCAGACCAGCATGAGCCCCGTGCACCACGCCCTTGGCACCCAGCATCACCTCATGCACATCGGGCGCATCGGCCACCATGGAAAAGAGCACGTCGGATACGGCAGCCACGGCTGCCGGGCTGTCGCCTGGCTTGGCACCCGCCGCCAACAAGGGCGTCATGGACTCGGGACGGCGCGCCCACACGGTGACTGTATGACCTGCTTTGAGCAGATTCAGGGCCATCGGGCGACCCATAATGCCCAGACCAACAAAACCGACACGCATGAACAACTCCTTGAGGATTTTTAACAGAAGCATAGCGCTTTCAGCGCATTCTGGTCGGTAGTCATTAAAATGAGCGATCTTTCCTTTGATCGAGTCTGCTCATGCGTGTTATTTCGGCCAACCTGAATGGCATCCGTTCTGCCTGGAAAAAAGGTTTTGCGCAGTGGCTGGGCAACCAGCAAGCTGATGCCGTCTGTACCCAAGAAGTACGCGCCACACTTAAAGACATGGCTAAAGATGGCACGATGGAAAACCCTGCCGGTTTGACGGGGTACTGGCATCTGGCAGAGCGTCCGGGCTATAGCGGTGTCGGCATCTGGACCGCCCATTCGCCCAAACAGATCACGCAGGGTATCGGCCATCCGGATTTCGATGCTGAAGGCCGATATCTGGAACTTGATCTTGGCCCAGTGACCGTGATCTCACTGTATCTGCCATCGGGATCTAGCTCCCCAGAACGACAGGCCGCCAAATTCCATTTCATGGATGAATTTTTGCCGCGTATGAAAGCGCTGAAGGATTCCGGTCGTGAAGTCATCGTGTGCGGTGACTGGAATATCGCGCACAAGGAACAGGATCTGAAGAACTGGAAATCAAACCAGAAAAATTCCGGGTTTCTGCCGGAGGAGCGGGCCTGGATGAGCCAGTTGCTCAACGAGCTGGGTTGGGTCGATGTCTACCGTGCGCTGCATCCTGAGACCACCGCCGAGTGTTACACCTGGTGGAGCAATCGCGGCCAAGCCTATGCCAATAATGTGGGTTGGCGGATCGATTACCAGATTGCCACGCCTGGTATTGCTGCAAAAGCGATACAAGCGAGCGTCTACAAGGCTGAGAAATTTTCGGACCACGCACCGTTGGTCATTGATTACGACATCGCTTTGTCATAATGCACGATTGCAAGATGGTTGCCTTAAGCGTAGGCTAAGTTGAGGGTTGCACAATAGCCCCTCGTGAACACACTTTGAAAGGATTCACATGTCGAACACCGCTGCCTCTAAAGAAAAACTGGTTGCTGATCTGAAACTGGTTGTTGCCGATACGGAAGAACTGCTGCGTGCCACCGCTGGCCAGGCTGGCGAAAAGGTGACCGAGCTACGTGGCCGTCTGGAAAAGCGTCTGCAGGACGCCAAAGTCGCGCTGATCGATGCCCAGGTATTCGCTACTGAAAAAGCCAAAGCGGCTGCCCATGCAACCGATGATTTCGTTCATGCCGAGCCGTGGAAGGCTGTGGGTATTGCAGCAGCGCTGGGCTTGGCTCTAGGCGTACTCATCGGTCGCCGTTAATCGACAGGCGCGATCGGATGTCATTATTCAATTCAGCCCGTGATCATGTTCGTCAGCTGCTCGGGGTGGTACAAACCCGCCTTGAGCTGCTGGGGCTGGAACTGGCCGATGCCCGCGATCATCTGATTGCGCTTTTCGCGCTGACCGCCATCGCGGTCTTTTTTTCCGGCGTTGCCGTCGTCACCCTGCTGACCTGGTTGGTCATCGCCTACTGGGAGCAGCGCCTGGTAATTTTAGGCATGGCCACAGCCTTATTTGCATTTCTGGCACTGATTGCTATCTGGCGCGCCAGCAAGCACGCTCGTGCAGGTGCCCATATTTTCTCGGACAGTCTGCAGGCTTTGCAGACAGATCGGGCCGCCCTTCGTCCGCCGCCCGCTCAACACGACACCCCCATTCGAGACACCAGCAACTATGTCGGCGATTAACGCTCGCGCGATTCAGCGGGGTCGTTTACTAGAGCGGATTTCGCAACAGCGCAACGATCTGCGTGCTACATGTCAGCCGATTGGCGAATTACTCAATACGGCAGATCAGGTCATGGAGGGTGCCGAGCGCACACGGCGCTGGTTACGGGCTAATCCCCTGGCTGTCGGCCTAGGTTTGTTCGTACTCGTCGTTTGGCGCCCGAAAGGGGCGGTCAAGCTGGCAAAAAACGGCTTTCTGGGCTGGCGTACCTGGCGTCTGGCACGCCGCAAACTCAACGAGTTTCTGGCCTAACGGTTCTGAACCGGCTTCATCGTCAGCAATTCTGCCATCACCGACCAGATCTCGTCCGGTGTAATGCTCGTCAGGCACTCACTGACTTTACCGCCACCGCAACCATCCAACCCACAGGGTCGACAATGAAATTGCGCGCTGCGGGTGACAACATGATGTGCGCCTTCGCGTGGGCACCCCCAGGGGCCCCAGTGGCCTTCACCCGATGGGCCAAACAGTGCCACCACGGGTGTCCGCATCGCAGCCGCGATATGCATCGGCGCAGAGTCTACGCCGGCAAACAGTTTGGCTTGACCGGTCAGTGCACCGAGTTCCTTCAACGATAACGCACCGGCCAGGCTAAGCGCTGGCGCTTCACCGCGCACGGCTAGTGCCTGTTGGATCCGGTCGATGAGTTGACCTTCTTTGTCACCCGGGGCCGCCGTCAGCAACACCGGCCAACCTGCGGCCCGAATGCGGGTGATGATTTCGGCCCAGCCTTCGGCCGTCCAGCATTTGAAATGCCAGCGTGACGGCGGATGCAAATGGACGAAGCCGCCCGGCGCCAGCCCCAGCGATTGCAAGCGCACAGCGACATGGGCGTCAGCATCGGTGCCGGGCACCAGCGTCAGATGGCGCTTGTCAGCAGCCGGTTGAATGCCCAGACGACGTAAGGCATCAAGGTTCTGCTCAACCACATGGCGGTGTCCGTTACCCATGATCGGGGAGACAAAATGCGTGAAGCTCTGCTTCCAGAAACGGCCGCGACCATTGACGCGAGGGGCAACCGACCAGCGGGGCTTAAGCAGGCGCGATAGCCAGGCACCGCGAGGGTGCTCGGTCAGGTGAATCATCAGATCGTACTGCCGTGCTTTCATCTGATTGAACAGCGCCCATTCTGCCGAGCCCTGACCGAGCAGTCCGAGTTTTTTCCAGCCGCGATCAATGCAGTGCAGCTGCGCTAGCGCCGGATGTTTCGAGAGCATGTCGGCGGTGTCGGCATAGACCAGCGCATCAATCTCAACCTGTGGTGCAGCGGCCTTGAGTGCCGTGAGCACAGGCGAGGCCAGGAGTACATCACCATGGTGGCGTAGCTTGGTCACAAGGACCCGACGGACTTGAGGAAGAGGGATAGCGTCAGCAGGCATGTCGCTATTGTACCGAGGTCGTCCGGATTTGCTCGGCCGAGAAATCCAGGCAGAGCACCTGGCCGTAGTCATAACGCAGAGAAAGCCATTGATGACCCTGTAATTGCTGATGATAGGCCTGCAAAGCACGCATGACCCCACCGTGCGTCACCACAATCATCTCGGCGCCATCGAACGCAGTGTCGTGTAGCCAGGTGAGTACCCGCTGTTGCAGCTCGTAGCCGGTCTCTCCTCGCGGCGGACGAAAGCCGGCGATATCTGCCGCCCACTCATCCAGCGCAGCAGGGCCAATGGCGTCCCAGGTCTGCAGTTCCCAGTCGCCAAAATTTAGTTCCTGCAGACGAGCGTCGACCTTGGGTGCCGGATGTAACTGCACCGCCAGATCAGCACAGCGACGTAAAGGGCTGGAAAAAACGGGCAGCGATGCCGCTGCGGCCGGGAGCTGTTCGCGCAGCCTGATCAACGCCTCGGATTCCGCATGCAGCGGCGTCCGCAAGGGAAGATCGGTCTGGCCGTAACATACCCCCGGCGGGACCGCCGGTGGGAGATGTCGGATCAGCCAAAGCCGCAGCATCGACGTCAGGACTTTTCCGATACGCCGGCCGATGCAAAGCTGGCCATCTCATTCAAAAATGCCACAGCACCCTGTACCAGAGGCCAAGCCAACGCCACGCCCGTGCCTTCACCCAAACGCATGCCCAGATCCAGCAACGGATTGGCCTGCATCGCATCTAGCTGAACCCGATGGCCAGCCTCGGCAGAACGATGGCAATAGACGCAGTAATCTCGAACAGCGGGATACAGGCGACAGGCAACCAATGCTGCGGCTCCGACCACAAAGCCATCAATCAGCACGACCATGCGTCGCTCGGCCGCAGCCAGAATCACGCCAACCATCGTGGCAATTTCAAAACCGCCAAACTCTTGCAGTGCTGTGGCCGGATCCGTAATTTTTCCTGTACGCTCGAGCGCCTGTACTAACAGCTGTTGCTTACGATTGAGGCCCGCATCATCCAATCCTGTGCCGCGCCCAACGCATACATCAAGCGGCGCTTCGCTCAAGCAATGAGTTAACAAGCTTGCAGAGGCTGTGTTACCAATCCCCATCTCACCAAGCCCGATCACATTGCACCCAGCTTCCGCATAGCGCGCAACCAGTGCTGCGCCGTTTTCAATGGCTTGCGCACATTGCACTGCAGTCATTGCCGGTTCATCGATATAGTTATCCGTGCCCGCACCCAACTTATAATTAATCAGGCAATCACGTTGACCAAACTCATGAGCAACACCACAATCCACGACAGACAGCGGTAGGCCATAAGTGCGGGTAAAGACATTGATGGCAGCACCACCCACCAGAAAATTCTCAACCATTTGCCAGGTCACGTCCTGCGGATAGGCGGAGACACCGACTTTGGCTGCCCCATGGTCTCCAGCAAAAACCAGCATTTGCGGTGACGTGAGTTGGGGTGATGCCGTTTGCTGAATCAGGCCGATTTGCTTGGCGAGCGATTCCAACTGACCCAATGCGCCCAGCGGTTTAGTTTTTCCATCAATCTTGGTTTGCAATTCGTGCGCTAAAGCGCCAGCGGTGGGTTGAATGTCAAACAGTCGCATAATTTCCCTGAAATTAACCGCGCAAGCTAAGGGATAGCCCGGCAATCGATAAAGTAACGCGCTCGCAACTTGCAGCCACATCCTGATTAAGTCGGCCCTGCTCGTCAGCGAATCGTCTTGCCAGCCGGTTTTCCGGCACCACGCCCGAACCGATTTCATTGCTGACCAGAATGATTTCGCCCGGCAGCCTTGGCAAGACATCGAGAAGCGCCTGTCGCTCGCCCCAGAACTGATCGCAGGTCACCAGTGCGCCAGCTTCCAGCTGAGCGCCCGCCCGGCCCTTGAAAACCAGCGCAGTCAACCAGAGTGTCAGACAGTCAACAATGAGACAGGTGTTCTCGCTGGCATGGGCTTCGAGGGCTGCTGCCAGCATTACCGGTTCTTCAACGGTGAGCCAATGCGCGGGACGGCTCATGCGATGGTGCGCCAGCCGCTCGGCCATTTCGGTATCCCAGGCCTCGGCAGTGGCGATATAAATGACCGACATGCCCTGTGCTTCATAGCCGACAGCGCGGCTTTCAGCCAGACGGCTTTTACCACTGCGAGCGCCGCCCAGAATCAACTCACGCATGATGGCTCTCCTGCAAAATTTCAGTCATCGTTTGCCAATTCAGGCTTTGTTCGACAGCATCGGCCAAACGATTGAGGTCGGCTTCGCGACGTGCAACAAAATCAACCTCAACATCCAGCAACGCAACCAGGCTCGATTTTCCAGCGTCGGAGGTGGTGCCCTGCATCATCAGGGAGGCGCATGACATGACATAAATCCTGGCTCTGAAAAAGAAGCGGCCGGAACGACGAAATGGCTCGCGTAATGAATTATTATCCCATGCCTGACAGGTATTTACGGCGCCATGACGACTTCCGACGCACTTCCCAGCCAACCGTTTCCCGATGCTGCACGAGATGCGGTTTATCAGGCTATTTTTTCGCGCCGCGATGTGCGTAGTCAGTTTCTGCCGAAAACGATTCCCGATGATGTGCTTGGCCGGCTGCTGATGGCTGCCCATCATGCGCCGTCGGTGGGGTTTATGCAGCCCTGGAATTTTCTGCTGATCCGTTCTGCAGAAACCAAGGCCCGGATTCAGGCCCTGTTTCGCAAAGCCAACGACGAGGCCCGCACCCAATTTAAGGATGAGCGTAAAGATCTGTACACTCGACTGAAGCTGGAAGGCATTCTCGATGCCCCGATCAATCTGTGTATCACCTGTGATCGAGAACGCACCGGACAAACCGTTCTGGGCCGGACCCACATGAAAGAAATGGACCTGTACAGCACCGTCTGCGCTGTACAGAATCTCTGGCTGGCGGCGCGTGCCGAAGGCATCGGTGTAGGCTGGGTCAGCATATTCCATCAGCACGAACTGAAATCTGCTCTGGCGATTCCTGAAAATATCGTACCGATTGCCTATTTATGCCTCGGCTACGTCAGTGAGTTTCTGGACCGGCCAGAGCTGGAAAAAGCGGGTTGGCTTTCCCGGCTCCCCCTCGAAGACCTGGTATTTCACGATACCTGGGGACAAACCGGCGGCGAGCATGATCCGCTGGCAGAAACCTACGAGACGCTGAGACAGCAGTACGGCTATGCTTGAACACGGTGGTCGTTTACATGCCGCCGCACAGCGCTTCGGCATTCCTCTCGATCAATGGATAGATCTCTCGACCGGGATTAGCCCTTGGCGCTATCCGGTCGCGGAAATTCCGGATACCGCCTGGCATCGCCTACCTGAACCCGATGACGGATTAGACACGGTAGCCGCCAGCTATTTCGGTAACCCTGCGTTACTGGCGACTGCCGGCAG
>JACCDN010182328.1_pt1 | contig 14688 bp, 13 predicted proteins | sample 7441691 | NCBI WGS metagenome assembly JACCDN01 (sample SAMN15323439, study PRJNA562643) | freshwater metagenome | isolation source: river surface water | place: USA:Blue River Watershed | collected 2017-08-16
CGATCTATCCACGCTTCTAGTAGAACGCGAACACGTTGAGGAGTTAAATCCTTTAAAGCATTGCCATGCTCTGCTGTAAAGCAAATAACTTCACACTTTCCTGCAGCGGTACCTAAATCGGTATCTGGTCCAACGATGTCAGGCAAGGCCCAATCACCTACAGGAGGACGCAATGATGGAGATCGGTTATCAAAAACAACAACTTCAAAGTCAGACTCTGGGATTTCAGTTAATAGCTCACCAGTTGTAGGGCACAGTGGGCACAACTCTTTTGGTGGCAAAAAGATTCTGCCTTGGCGATGGGCGGCCATTGCGATCCACTCATTCACCAATGGATCGAGGCGAAGCTCTCCAATTCCTGGTTGCTCCTCCTGAGGGCGAGCATCGAGTGCAGTACGCGCTTGGCCAGCGGTGTCGTAATAACGAATCGTTCGTCCATCAGCCATTTGGCGATCATTTCTGGTGACGCCGGCGTTAAGTTTTTTACTCTCGCTCATAGTGTCGTTACTCTACCTTTGTGAGCAAGCAATCTGCACTATTGAGCGCCCCTCCTTCAGCGTTGTTACTAGAAGTTGTAGATGGAGCGCTCATCGTTCAACACTGGGGAGCGGCCCTGCAGGGTGACATTGCATCTGTGCAAACGGCGATCAGACCATCGATTGCAAATAGTTCTTGGGATGTGCCGCAATTCCCAGGAATTATGCGCGAAAGCTCTCGTGGTTTCTTGGGGCGACCAACACTTTCTGGGCATCGTTCTGGAAAAGCGTGGTCAACTAAGTTTGAGGTAACAGATTTTCACCACAGCGCAAATACAGCAACAATTACTTTGCGCGATTTTCATGCAGAGCTTCAAGTTGAACTTAGCTTTCAATTAGATACTTTTGGTGTTTTAACTCAAAAGGGATCAGTTAAGAATATTGGCTCAACTGATTATTTCCTTAATGAGTTTATACATTGGCTTCCGCTTCCTAAAGAGGCGACACAAACTTTAGATTTTGCTGGTCGCTGGTCTAATGAACGAAACCCACAAAGAAAAGAGATTGCAACAGGTACATGGGTGCGCGAATCTCGAGAAGGTCGTAGCGGCCACAATTTTTCAATTGCTGATATTGCACTTACCCCGCAAACTTCTTTTCAATCAGGAAATGCTTGGGCAACAAGTATTGCTTGGAGCGGAAATTCACATTACTTAGTTGAAAAACTCTTTGACGGCTCGGTATCAATCGGAGCGGGAGAGTTATTACTTCCTGGCGAAGTAACTCTTTCCCCCGGTGAAAGTTACGAAGCACCTGCGTTGGTATCGGTTTTCTCAACTGAAGGCCTCGATGGTGTGAGCGCGGCGTATCACTCACATTTGCGTGCCCGTGCAACGCATCCAAAGCGCCCGCGTCCATTGACGCTCAACATGTGGGAAGCGTTGTATTTCGATCACAATGAAGAGAAGATCAAAGCTCTTATTGATGTCGCCGCTGAAATTGGTATTGAGCGAGTAGTTCTTGATGATGGCTGGTTCCACGCACGCCGAGATGATCGAGCGGGGCTAGGAGATTGGGTCATTGATCCAGCGGTCTGGCCACAAGGTCTGTCGCCAATTATTAAGTACATCAATGACAAGGGAATTGAATTTGGTCTCTGGTTTGAAGGCGAGATGGTCAATCCGGATTCAGATCTTTACAGAGAGCATCCAGAATGGATTCTGCACGAGGGAGATCGCGTACCGCCGCTGTGGAGACATCAATTAGTTTTGGATCTAGGACATGAAGGTGCCTTCAATCATGTACTAGAGCAAACATCTGCGGTCTTATCTGCGCACAACATTGCTTACATCAAGTGGGACCACAACCGAGTATTAGTTGATGCAGGCCACCTCGGACAAGCAGGAGTTCATCGCCAAACTCAAGCAATTTATCGTTTGTTTGCTGAGCTAAAGAAGCGTCACACCGGGCTGGAGATTGAATCATGCGCATCAGGTGGAGCACGCATTGATCTTGGAGTAGTTGATTTAGTTGATCGCTTCTGGACCAGTGATAACAATGATGCACTAGAACGTCAAACAATTCAGCGTTGGACTGCGCAAGTTATTGCACCAGAACTTCTTGGCACGCACATTGGACCAACTCATGGGCACCAAACCGGCCGCACCCTTGAGCTATCAATGCGTGCAACAACTGCACTATTTGGTCACGCCGGAATCGAATGGAATATCACTGAAGCAACTGAACAAGAGCGCAAGCATCTTGCAACGTGGGCTAAGTATTACAAGGACAACCGCGCACACTTACATTCCGGAAAAATGGTTCGCGTTGATTATCCAGAGGCACACGCATACCTTCACGGAGTAACAGCCCACGATAAATCAAGAGCAATCTTTGCTTATGTGCAGTTAAAGCCAACCGTCGCGATTCATCCATCACCTTTGAAGTTTCCAGATTTAGATCCATCAGCAACATACAACGTTAAGGCTGTATTTCCAGCCGGTAAGCCACGTTTTATGCTGATTACTCCACCTGAATGGATGAGCGGAATTACCCTTTCAGGATCTGCGCTTGCAACTATCGGTGTAACTGCACCAATTCTTGCTCCGGCAAACGCCTTCTTAATCGAAATTACTAAGGCTTAATCAATCCAGTTCAGCGTACGCTCGACAGCTTTCTTCCAGCCTGCATAACCAACTGTTCGTTGCTGCTCAGTACTGGTGGGGCTCCAACGTCGCGATTGTTGCCATTGTTTTCTTACTTCATCAGTTGAAGACCAAAAACCAACTGCAAGACCCGCTGCGTACGCTGCACCTAACGCAGTTGTCTCACCAATTAATGGGCGAGTGATATCGATTCCCATAACATCTGCCTGCATCTGCATGCATAGAGAGTTAGCGGTGATTCCACCATCCACACGCATCTCCTTCATCGGCACGCCGCTATCGGCAACCATCGCATCCATGACATCACGTGTTTGATAACAAATCGCTTCAAGTGCTGCTCTGGCTAGATGAGCCTTAGTTGCAGCTCGGGTCAGACCAACGATGACGCCGCGAGCATCACTTCGCCAGTAAGGTGCAAAAAGTCCTGAGAAAGCTGGCACAAAGTAAACACCTGCAGTGTCTGCAACTGATGATGCCAAGCTTTCAGTCTCTGCGGCGTTGGTGATAATTCCTAGTTGATCTCGCAACCATTGAATCGCAGATCCTGTTACAGCAACTGATCCCTCTAGTGCGTAATGCGCTGGTTGATCACCCAACTTGAAACAAACCGTAGTTAACAACCCATTCTTGGATCTAACAATCTCAGTTCCTGTATTGAGCAGGGCAAAGTTTCCGGTGCCATATGTTGTCTTTGATTCGCCACGTGCAAAGCAAACCTGGCCAACCATAGCAGATTGCTGATCTCCCAAAATTCCTGCGATCGGAATTGATGTGCCAAACGGTCCATGGGGATCGGTCATCCCATAGATCTCTGAAGATGATTTGATTTCTGGAAGCGCAGCGCGCGAAACTCCAAATATCGACAGTAACTCTTGATCCCAATCAAGGGTCTCAAGATTCATTAACAAAGTACGGCTTGCGTTGGTGACATCTGTTGCATGAACTCCGCCACGAACTCCACCTGAAAGGTTCCAGAGCAACCACGAATCGATCGTTCCAAAACGTGCATTCTCATTGTTTGCTGCTGGAACATTGCTCAGGAACCAGTTCATCTTGCTACCAGCAAAGTATGGGGCGATGGTTAATCCAGTTTTATGCCGAATCACCCCTTGTTGCTCTTGTGTCAGCGTTGCTAAGAAATCAGTTGTGCGAGTGTCCTGCCAGACGATCGCGTTGCTCAAAGGTTGTCCCGTTGAAACATCCCACACGACAGTTGTTTCACGTTGATTTGTTAAGCCAATTGCCGCTAAATCAGAGCCCAAAATATTGGCTTGCTTGAGCGCTCCAGCAATAACCTCTTGAACCCGCTCCCAAATTTCAGCGGCATCATGTTCGACCCATCCGGCCTGAGGCAAAATCTGGCGATGTTCTAATTGATGTTGTCCAACCACTTGGCCGGAATGATCAAAGATCATGAATCGAGTACTACTGGTCCCTTGATCCAAGCTGCCGATGTAAGCCACGATGCACAAAACCTCTCGCCGTAAGTTAGTCTTAGCGTACTCAGTCGTTATGGAGAATCAACGCATATGTTCTTGTCGCAACTCGGCCCAGACCAGCGTGACTCCGCTGTTTCACAATTAGCCACAGAACATTTCGACATCCTGGTTATTGGCGGGGGAGTAACTGGCGTAGGAGCCGCCCTTGATGCGGCATCGCGCGGATTAAAGGTTGCCCTGATCGACTCTCAAGATATTGCATCTGGAACTTCAAGCAGATCCAGCAAGTTGATTCATGGTGGTCTTCGTTATTTAGAGCAGTATGACTTCAAACTTGTCCGTGAAGCACTGCATGAGCGCGAACTCATGGTCTCGACCTTGTGCCCACATCTTGTTAAGCCAGTCGGTTTTCTTTTCCCACTGACTGAAAAGTTTAAGGAGCGCACATATGTTGGCGCAGGCTTAGCTCTTTACGACGCACTTCGCGGTTTTCAACGCGCTTTGCCATGGCACAAGCACTTAAGCCAAAAACAGATTAATGAAATTGCACCATCGTTGCGCCATGACATTGTCACAGGCGCAATCAAGTACTTTGATGCGCAAGTAGATGATGCACGGCACACCATGTCTATTGCACGTACAGCTGCTCGCCACGGTGCAATCATCGCAACTCGAGTTGCTGCTGAATCTTTGATTCGTGAAGGTAAGCGTGTAGTTGGTGTTAATGCACGCGATCTAGAAACAGGTAAAGCGATTGCAATTAAAGCTGGCGCAACAATTATGTGTGCCGGTATCTGGAGCGATGAGCTCCATGAAAAGTTTGAGCTAAAAGCCGGTTATGGCGTCACTATGAGTAAGGGCGTACACATCGTCCTTCCGGGTTCAGCAATCAAATCTGATGCTGGAATCATTTTGAAGACCGCCGTTTCAGTTCTGTTCTTGATTCCTTGGGGAGACAAGTGGATCGTCGGAACAACGGACACACCGTATGAGGGTGATCGCGCCGAGCCATATGCATCACGTGAAGATGTTCAGTACATCTTGGATCAAGCCAATCGCGTACTGGAACCAAAGCTTCAAGCTGAAGAGATCATCGGTGTCTATGCTGGTTTGCGCCCTCTTGTTGCAAACATAAAGAGCGCGACAACTACAAAACTTTCTCGCGAACACACAGTGGATCGCCCTGCACCTGGTTTTGTTTCAATCGCCGGCGGTAAGTACACGACTTACCGAGTGATGGGCAAAGACGCAGTAGACCGCGCAGTCATTGAACTTCGTCGCATCACGCAAGAATCTGTAACTGAAAAGTTGCCTTTAGTTGGAGCCGACGGATACTTTGCGCTGGAGCAACAAAAGGAACGTATTGCACAAGAATCTGGCCTTGAAGTAGAAACCGTTACACATCTTCTTAATCGTTATGGCTCTTTGATTAGTGAAATCCTCGAGATCATCGCATATGAACCAAAGCTTGCTGCAAAGTTAGATTCAGAGCTTCCTTACATCAAGGCCGAAATTGTTTATGCAGCTTCTCATGAAGGTGCGCGAACAGTCGATGATGTGATCTCGCGACGTACGCGCTTAGCTTTCGAAGCAGAGGGCCACGGAGTTCATCTTGCCGATGAAGTTGGTGCACTAATTGCACCAATCCTGGGTTGGAGCGCTAAAGAACGCAAAGAGTCAATATCTGCATATGAGGATCTTGTGGAACGAGAGATTGCGGCTCTAGATGAACTGCTCGAGGCTAATTCTTAATCTGACCCCTACAAGAATCTGTTGTTGGTTTCTTAGTTGCAGTAGGTGAAGGTGTTGGTTTCGGTGAAGGCGTCGGACCTTGAATCACATCAAATGCAACATCTACAGATGTAGTGGCGTGAGTGCCAGAAACATCTTGGAAGAGAATCTTTCCCTTAAAGCTACCGGCGGGAACATTGCGCATTTCAAGGGTCCAGCCACCGCTAGTCTCTCGCAAGATTCTTTGCGTTGGTTTTACTTCTGGCATCGTTGACTTATCAAAGACAAATTTCACAGTTCCGGTAACTACAGGTGCTCCGTTTGGTCGAACAACGTTGACTCTAAATGATGAGACTTTGTTGGTAGTGCTCGAAGTTTGACTGAGCAACGAGATTGAAGTCGCTTCTTGCTGTGGCATTAAATCCACAAGAGTTGGCTTCCAAACACCTTTAACTATCTCAAGAAAAGATGAAGGAGTTCCGCGGAATACATTGAGATCTAAGCGATTACCGGGGACGCCATACTTCGGAGCGATTCCACAGGATGAGTACTGCCAGACAGTCCATTGTGAATCACAGTTAGCACCTGTCCATGAATGCACGTAACAACCACCAGACTTAAGGCCAGGTTGATTAATGGGATTAGCGGGATCTATTCCATATTGCGCAAGCCATAACGGATATTGCGCAAGCTCTGGAGTACGAACCATAGAACCTTCTAGAAAGCTTGGGTAGGAATACAAAATTGGCGTTCGCCCAGTTTTTTCCCTCAGCGAAGCTAGAAAGGTTGTTGCCCATAAAGTAACGGCGCTTCTAGTTGCATACTTTTGGCACGCACCTGTTGATGAGTAACGAACACACTTGTTTTCTAGATCTAGTGCGTAAGGAAGATCCCTATCGGAGTATCCGCCCATAGAAGCCAAGCGCCAGACAACCTTTTGAGCTTGAGCTAATGCATCCTGTTTAATCTCTTCAGGCGAAGTCACATCTGGCAAGACCGCATAGTGATAAAAACCTGTATAAAGGCCCGCAGCTTGTGCGGCATGATGATCCATCGCCGCGTATTTCACTGCAAGAAGATCAGCGGTTTCGCGGGTATCGGAAGCCTTGATAAATACGAAGCGCATTCCTGCTTCATACTTTTTTACAAAATCAATTGGTTTATCGTTGGGATGCTGCCAGCGACTTACATCAGTTCCATGAATTCTCCCACCGGGTCCTTTGAGATCAATAAATTGGGCAGGGTCGGCGTTGGAAAACTCAGGCAATTGCTTAACTGTTATTGCACGAATCGGCGAATACAAAGTTCGCCCAGTCACAACTGCTACCGCGCGATAACGTACTTGTGCATCTAAAGCCGTTGCAAGCGCGGTGACTTTCCAGGTTCCAACTCGAGTCACCTTGGTCATGAACGCTGTGTTACTCCACTTTCCATTTGTATCAACTTGAATCTTGACCGTTGTACCAGACTTGTTTGGCTTCAGAGTGCCGTACATGGTCAGTAGAGATTCAGTTGCACTTGGCGTTTGTCGAACAGCCATCGACAAAGTTGTAGTCGCTGCAAAGGATTGTGGAGCTCCTGCTATTCCGATAATCAAGAAAACAGATATGAGAAATACTTTGATTTTCATTGCTCTTTAATCTCCACAGTTAACCCCAAGACCTCTTGGATTGAGGCAACAAGGGCCGCTTTCAGGTTTGGGCGTGTTTCTGAGTATTCGTGCGCGGTTGCAAACTTGCGGCTATCTGAAAAATCAAGGGTTAAAACCCCATCGCTGAATGAAATAAGGCGGGCATCAAAGTAAGCGATCCACGCGATGCGATTGTGTGATTCGAGGGTGTCGAGAACATCATTCCAACGGTTTCGAATGTGCTCTAGCTCCATAGGGTTGAACTTTACCTTTCAACCCCCTTACATGCTTTTCTTAGTGCGACGGCGCGCCAATCCATTTCATGTACTCGTTAATGAGTTGCACTCTCATGTTTTTTCTGTGATCCGGCTGAATATTCAGGGAGATAGCCACCCGGGAAAGAATCTGTTCTATCGCCTTTTCGCTTACAAATCGCAATCGTCCAATCTCCGCATTGGTTAACCCTTCGGCAACATGGCGAAGTGTTTCGATTTGGAGATCGGACAGTCCAGACATAAGTACCCGTGACTCTTTGTTGTGCAAAGTGATTCCACCATTAACCCAAGCAACTGGTTCATTTAGGGAGAAAGTTCGAGATGCAGAAATTACATCACACAACGCAGTCAGATTGTTGAGGGAGTTTTTTAGAACCAATAGGGAACCAACAGGAAGTTCGGCAAAACGTTCTCCAAACAAACGAACATCAGCACATGGCACAAGGATGACAACTCCAATTGTTGGGTCTTCTCTTCGAATTGAAGTAGCGATGTCGATAGAGCTTTCATGTGTTTTATGCATATCTAAGAGCAGAACATTGGGCTGCAAGCTTCGAAACACATTTATCGCTGCGCTTTTCTTGCGTGCTTCGGCCACAACATCAACACCGTGAAGTTTGAGAGCCGCACCAACAGTTGATAGTTCAAAGGGATCATCTATTACAACCAAAACTCGATCACTCATAAATGAAAAGTTACGCCGATTAGGCTTTCTCGTGAATACATATCCCTATGAAGTGAGAGTTAGCGCTAAATAGGGTTTCCCCTACAGCCCTATCGCTTGAGTAGTTTGGCGATGGTGTCGGGGATTGTCGAAATTATGGCTTCAGCGTTAATTGGTCCACCATTTGATGCACGCTCTGCGGCTTGATTATGAATAAATGCGGCAGATGCTGCTACATATGCAAGATGGTTGTAGTCATTGAGGATCTCAATTGCATTGGTTGCAACAAGTGCTCCCATGATTCCAGATAAGACATCGCCACTTCCGGCGGTTGCTAACCAAGGCGTGGCTACTGGAAGTTGAATCAGAAGTTCATCATTGGCAACGTAGGTAGTTGCACCTTTGAGTAAAACAGTTACACCTAGGGTATCGGCGGCGATCTGAACCCATTTTTTGGGATTTCCTTCAACTCCTTCAGCCGAAACCTGCACACCTCGCGCGGTCAGCAATGTTGCAAGCTCTCCGCTATGTGGGGTAATTACTGTGGGTTGCTCTAGTGATCCGGCTAGCGAGAGTGCGCCAGCATCCAGAACTGTGGGAACAGATTGCAATTGAATGAGTTTGAACCAGCGATGGCGTAACCAGGTTGTGAAGTCAGAGTATTTTTTCGAACTAATGCCACTTCCGACCAACCAGGCAGCAACTTTTCCAGGCTGTACAACGGCTGATGGAGTTGAATGTAAAACCAAGTGTGCAAGACCTGAAGAGCTATGGAAACGAACCATGCCAACCCCAGTTGCAGATGCCGCAGAAGTTGTTAAGACAGCGGCACCTGGAAACCGCGCAGAGCCTGTGATGAGACCTAAAACCCCTCGGCTGTACTTATGGTCGAGATCGGATGGGGTGATGATGCATTTAGCAGCATCACGAGCGCTCCACTTTTTTACAGTTCTAGTCATGATCTAAGCCTATCTCTCATAATTTGCGGGGGACCCCAGTGCAACCCATACTTAGCCAACTTCACAGTATTCATAGGGGGAAATCATGGATGGAAAGTGCCCAGTAGCACATGGTGCAATCACTCACGGAGCTGAGACAAACACTTATTTGTATCCAAACGCGCTGAACTTAGACATTTTGCATCAGCATGATCGTAAGACCAACCCTCTCGGTGAAGATTTCAATTATCGTGAAGCGGTAAAGACTCTTGATTTTGACGCATTGAAAAAAGATCTTCACGAATTCATGACCCAAACCCAAGAGTGGTGGCCAGCGGATTGGGGTCACTATGGCGGATTAATGATTCGTATGGCATGGCACTCAGCAGGTACCTACCGTGTAGCTGATGGTCGTGGTGGTGCGGGTACCGGAAGCTTTAGATTTTCACCATTGAACTCTTGGCCAGATAACGGCAACTTGGATAAGGCGCGTCGTTTGTTATGGCCAATCAAGCAGAAATACGGCAACAAACTTAGCTGGGCTGACCTATTTATTCTTGCCGGAACAATTGCTTACGAGAGCATGGGACTTAAGACCTTTGGATTTGCTTTCGGACGTGAAGATGTGTGGCATCCAGAAAAAGATATTTACTGGGGCTCAGAGTCTGAGTTAATGAAGCCAAGTGATGAGCGATATGCAGATACAAATGATGCAAGCTCATTGGAGAACCCACTAGCTGCTGTGCAGATGGGTCTGATCTATGTAAACCCTGAAGGCATAAACGGAGTTTCAAATCCATTACTAACGGCTCAGCATGTTCGTGAAACCTTTGCTCGAATGGCTATGAATGATGAAGAAACCGTTGCATTAACCGCTGGTGGTCACACAGTAGGCAAGGCACATGGAAATGGAAATGCAGCGTTGCTTGGACCAGCACCAGAGTCCGCAGATATTTTTGAGCAAGGCTTAGGATGGAACAATCAAACAAAGCGCGGCGTTGGTCGCAACACAGTAACGAGCGGACTAGAAGGTGCTTGGACAACTGAGCCAACCAAATGGGATGGCGGCTACTTTGAGATGTTGTTTAAGCATGAATGGGCGCTCGTAAAGTCACCAGCTGGTGCACATCAATGGGAGCCAACAAATATCGCAGAAGCGGATAAGCCGGTAGATGTAGAAGATCCATCGATTCGCTATAACCCGATGATGACAGATGCGGATATGGCGATGATCAAGGATCCGATTTACCTTGAGATTTCAAAGAAGTTCCATGAAAACCCAGCATTACTCGATGATGCGTTTGCACGCGCCTGGTTCAAGTTAACCCACCGCGACATGGGTCCAAAGGTTCGCTACATCGGACCAGATGTTCCACAAGAAGATTTGATTTGGCAGGATCCAATCCCAGCAGGCACAACTTCTTATGATGTTGCAGCAGTGAAGGCCAAGATTGAAGCCACCGGTCTATCAGTTTCAGAGTTAGTTGCAACTGCATGGGATAGCGCACGCACCTTCCGCGGATCAGATCTTCGCGGTGGTGCAAATGGATCTCGAATTCGTTTAGAGCCTGCACGCAATTGGGAAGGTAATGAACCTGCACGTTTGAACAAGGTTCTTGCCGCTCTTGAACCAATTGCCAAGGAGTCTGGCGCAAGCATCGCAGATGTCATTGTCTTGGCTGGAAATATTGGTGTTGAAAAAGCTGCAGCTGCAGCTGGAGTAAAAATATCTGTTCCATTTGCTCCAGGCCGTGGAGATGCAACACAAGAGCAAACCGATGTAAATAGTTACAAGGTGTTAGAGCCAATTCATGATGGTTTCCGTAACTGGGTTAAGCAGAGTTATGCAGTCACTCCAGAAGAACTACTTCTCGATCGTGCACAGTTGATGGGCTTAACCGCACCAGAAATGACAGTGTTGATGGGCGGAATGCGCGTATTGGGAACTAATCACGCAGGAACTTCGCATGGTGTATTTACAAAGAATGTTGGCGCACTTACAACTGATTTCTTTGTGAACCTAACTGATATGAAATATGTCTGGGAGCCTGCAGGGGAAAACCTCTACAACATCCGCGATCGCAAGACAGGATCTGTTGATTGGACCGCTACTCGTGTGGATCTAGTCTTTGGTTCCAACTCAATTCTTCGTTCATACTCAGAGGTCTACGCACAAAACGATAACAAGGAAAAATTTGTTAGAGATTTTGTTGCGGCATGGACCAAGGTGATGAATGCAGATCGCTTCGATTTAACGAAGTGATCTGACTGCAGCATCGATAATAGGTGTGGCCTCATCGATGTTTTGCAGAAATGAAGCGTTGACCTGTATCCAGACATTATTGATCAATAGGTTTACGCCCCACACATGCATCTCATCTGCTGAGGTTGATCCCTCTTTCAGGATGTAAGCATCTTGCTCATCTATTCCTGGTATGTCGATCTGCCTTTGTCCAAGCTCAAGCCACTCTTGCTTCTTGCGTTCCCATAGATTGTCGGCGTTCGGGGCCCACATCACTGTGCCACCTACCTCTGCAACTTGGATTCCGTAGGTACATGCGATCCCACCTGCTTGATATACATCGTATAGATCGGTTCCCTCTGAAGGTTGCCATTCAGTCGGCACATACTTGGATCCGGGGACTTGCGCAGCAAAAGCATCTACCACATCCGACTGCTCACAATTGGCGGGAGGTTTTAATTTCTTTTGCGCTTCTTGCTTTTCATCGGCAGAAACTGTCGAGCAACCTGTCAATAGAATTAAAGAGAGCACCGAGCTCAGTAATTTGATCATGTGAAGACCATACTTCTCTCACCTGAGAAAGTTCTTAAGAGAATATAGATGATTAGTCACATTTTGTTCAGGTGTTGAAGTGGGGCGGGTCGGGCTCGAACCGACGACGACGGAATTATGAGTTCCGGGCTCTAACCAACTGAGCTACCGCCCCTAACGACCCCGAACTTTACCTTGAATTTTTCTCGCGCTGGAATCCTCTGCGACCCCAGAACTCCCATAACCCCATAACCGACAAAATGAGCGCGAATCCAAATAACAGATCCTCAATTGGGGCTGCCGCAATGCGATATCCCGTAATTGAATCTGGGTCGTACATGACAATTCCTTTTCCATCATCACGAATGTGCGTGAGCCACCAATTAGTCATTAATTGGAATGGAAGAATGATCATGTATGAGAGCCAGAAAGCTAAGCGAGTAAGAAGTGAGTTCTTGAAGACAAAAAGATCAACAACAACTGCCACAAAGACTGCAGCTACTGCAATATCGCTATAGATCATTTCTTATCCTCCTTACCGAACTCTTTTTCACGAAGATGGGGCTTCACCGTTGTCACACCTTCAATAGTCAGAATCGCTGCCATTGGCACGATGATGAAAAACAAGAACTCTTCTAGTGGAATATCAAATGGCCCATAGATGCCAAGCATGCGATCACGGTTAAAGAACCAGTGACCTTGGGCGATTGCATACGCATCCCAAATTAGAAAGAGGGTGCTAATTGGAAGGATGCTCAAGAGTGCGCGCTTCCAACGACGCAATACGCTGGTTTTCAAAACGATTTCTAGCCAAAAAGAGCCACAAACAGTGAAGGCAAGCATCGCCATGTAGCCAAATTTTTCCACGTCAGATCTTCTCACATTTGCCTTTGATAGGGTTGCCGAAAAGGGGGAGACATGCAGGAAAACGCTGTTCTACTGTTCAAGCTAATCCGCCTTTTTTCATCTATCGCCGCTGCGGTCGGAATCCTTCTTTCCTTAATTTTCTCTGAATTATTAGAAACAAGTTCGATGAGTTGGCAGGTAGTGGTTGCTGTTATCGCCCTCGCTATCGGAATTCCTCATGGAGCGCTAGATCATTTGGTGACTTTACCTAAGGCCCACCCAAAAAAGATGGCAATCTTTATTGCAATCTACGTTGCAGTCGCGATTGTTGCTGTTGTCGCGATATTGAAATTCAATGTCGTCGGTTTTATCTTTGTTTTGTTCATGAGCGCGGTCCATTTTGGTATTGGGGATGCAGCATTCATCAACGAGATTGATAAGCGATCAAATTCAAACACCAAACTCAATCGATGGTTCTATATCCCAGCAGCAGGGTTTACTCCAGTTTTCATTCCACTTGTTAACTCAGCAAGCACAGAAGCTTTGTCATCGGTAAATCCAGCATTAATTGATTGGCATCAAGGGTGGGATTCACAGATTCTTGTTGGCGTAACAGCATTTACTGTGCTGGCAATTACAGTGATGATTATTGGAAAACGTTTCAGAGAAGCATTAGATCTGCTTCTTTTACTGGTGCTTGCTCTCGTTGCTCCGCCGCTAATTGCTTTTGCTATTTACTTTGGCTGCTGGCATGCCATGAGACATACGGCGCGACTGACACTGTCTCTTCCCAAGAGTATTGAGAGTTTGAATCAAGGTTTACGCAGGCAAGCATTCTTGAGCGCGGTAATTCCAGGTTTGCCGGCATTGATTGGAACCTTTGTCGTTGCTGCCATATTGGCCATTAACGGACAGAAGTTTTCAGATGAGTTTTTCTGGATGGCTTTGGTTGTTGTGTGGGCGCTCACTGTTCCTCATATGGCAGTTACAGCTAAATTGGATCGTGCAGCGTTAACCTAGGCTCATGAAGTTAAAGGCGGCCTTTGTTTCCACGCTGGTTTTTGCAACGACAATTTCTCCAGCCCAAGCAGCACCCAACTACCTCTTTCCGGTTGTTGGATGTGATTACACATACGCCAAAGCGCATCATGATTATCCAGCTACCGATATTTTGGCAAAAGCTGGTTGTCGCTATGTTGCCGTTACTTCTGGAGTAATTGACGAGGTCAATCGCATAGATTCATGGTCGGGCAAAACCAATCTTGGTATTGATCGAGGCGGTTTGTATGTTTCATTTATCGGTGATGATGGCGTTCGATATTACGCGTCGCACCTGCGCAGCATTCCTCAAAGTATTCAACCTGGCGTTGCTGTGAAAGCGGGAAGATTGTTGGGCACTGTTGGTGCAACCGGTAGTGCTCGTGGAACAAAACCACAAATTCACTTCGGTCTTTCATGGAGTACGCCACCTCAAACCTGGTGGGTGCGTCGTGGAATGGTGTGGCCATGGAAGTATTTGGACGCATGGAAAGCTGGAAAAGATCTCTCGCCTGCAAAAGAAGTAGAAGCAAAACGCTTAAAGGTTGGTGATGTTCCGCCTGAACCAGGTGCGAAGTAAAAGAGTAATAAAAAACCCCGCCAGTTACCCGGCGGGGTTTTTTAATAGTTAGTGTTGATTAGGCAGGGTTTACTGCATCAGCCTGAGGACCCTTTGGACCCTGTACGACCTCAAATGAAACTGCCTGACCCTC
>JACCDN010295531.1_pt1 | contig 14687 bp, 14 predicted proteins | sample 7441691 | NCBI WGS metagenome assembly JACCDN01 (sample SAMN15323439, study PRJNA562643) | freshwater metagenome | isolation source: river surface water | place: USA:Blue River Watershed | collected 2017-08-16
AAAGGAAAACAGAAGAAAGGTTTAGGCGAGCTGCCGCCATCAACATACCTGGAAGCGACTTGTCGCAACCGGCTAGAAGTACGCTGCCGTCGAGGTGGCCCGTCAGTTCGATAGAGGTAACAGGTGTGTTTTTTTCAGGAGTTTCTGAAGGAGTTGGTGTTGCTTCTGTATTTGTAGAAGTATTTTCTGCTGGTTTGTTTTCCATTGTATTTTCTACTGGATTGCATCCTGCTCCAGCGAGGAATAGGAGTGAGAGTACTCCGAGAGCCAAAAAGTTTTGTCGCATAAAGATTTACTTAGAATAAATAAAGTTGTTTATCGCCTCTATTATATACCCATACCCCTTGGTATTGTCAACAGCTGGGGGAGTTAGTTCCAGGTTCGATTTTTATTGATCTCGAGTTTTTCCAAAATTACTTTTTCAATATCGATCTGAAATATACCACACAAATGAAGCACACGTTGAATGACATCTCCCAGTTCTTCTTCAAAACCATGCTTGCCAGTCATATTTTTGTGACGGTAGGCATCATAGGCTTCATTGACCTCAGATTGTATCAGGAGCATTTTTTCGGCAACATTTATATCTTCTGGTTTGGTTCCAAATCCTTTATCCTTGGCCAGTTCCATCATCATCTGCGTGAGGTCAGAGAGGTTTATTTTTTCCATAAGAGAAAAACGAATGAATAATGGGTAGTATAGAGCAATGAATGAATAGGTGCAAGAGGTTTTGACAAAAAGCCGTTTTTGGGTGATAATAGCTATCTATACAGAGCCTAATTTGGGCCATTTTGCTGTTTTATGATAAAAAATATTGTCCTTACTGGAATGCCAAAAAGTGGTAAATCTACGCTTCTTCATAGACTTATAACAGAAATACCAAATAAAGTTGGTTTTATTACTACTGAAATCAAAGAAAACGCACAGAGAGTAGGATTTACCCTAGAGACTCAGAATCATACCTCGGCAGTCTTGGCACATATAAATTTTAACACCGACATGAAAGTAGGGAAGTATTTTGTTGAAATAAAAAATCTTGAAGCATTATTGCCTGAGGTGGAACAGTTTACTTCTAATCAAATTTTGTATATTGATGAAATTGGGCAAATGTCACTTGGTTCTGAAAAATTTAAAAATCTCGTGAGAAAGTATTTTGATTCACCCAATATTTGTCTTGCCACGGTTTCACAAGTTTATGTAGATGCATTTATTGAAGAAATAAAATCAAGAAAAGATGTAAAAATATTTTTTTTGACAGAAGAAAATAGAGATCAGATGTATCAAATGATACAGACATTTTATAAGAAAGTATGTAAATCATTTCAATATTCATCAGATCAAGATCGTTTTAAATTTGAGGAAGTGTCAGTAAAACTCAATTCAGAACATGGGAATCGCTTTGTAACATATAAAAATGAAATATGGAATTGTACCTGTGACTATTTTTTAGAACAAAATGTTTGTAGTCATGTAATGGCAGTCGGTAGAATTTTAAATATATAGTATGCAAGAAAAAATTATCATCAAAGGTGCTCGCGAGCATAATCTCAAGAACATCTCACTTGAGCTCCCACGCAATAAAATGATTGTTTTTACTGGACTCTCTGGAAGTGGGAAGTCTTCTTTGGCATTTGATACTATTTTTGCTGAAGGGCAGCGTAGATATATCGAGAGTTTATCAGCCTATGCTCGGCAGTTTTTGGGCGGTATGCAAAAACCTGATGTTGATGAAATCGAAGGACTTTCTCCAGCTATTTCGATTGATCAAAAGGCTCACAGTGCCAATCCTCGCTCGACAGTGGCAACCATTACAGAAATTTATGATTATTTGCGCATTCTCTTTGCGCGTATTGGACACCCGCACTGTCCGCTCTGTGGCACCAAGATCGAAAAAATGACGATTGATCAAATGGTAGAGAAAGTGCAGGATCACAAGCCAAATTTCGAAAAGAAAACAAAACCGACTGATCTGATTATTCTCTCTCCTGTTGTTCGGGGCCGAAAAGGGGAGTATTACCAGATGCTCTATGACATGTACAATAGTGGATACCTCGAAGTGCGAGTCGATGGAAAAATGAAAAGTCTGCGTGATCGAATCATGCTCGATAAAAACAAAAAACATACGATTGAAATTGTGGTAGACAAAATTCCTCCGACTGATGCTGAATTTAGTTCACAAAAAGAACATTTGCAACGTCTGACTGAGGCTGTTGAAAATGCCGTAGAGCTGAGTAATGGACTTCTGGGTGTTATTTATTCTGATGGCAGCGAAACACTCCTGTCGACTGAATATTCTTGTCCCAATGATGGATATAGTTTTCCAGAGATTGAACCTCGGCTGTTTAGTTTTAATAGTCCGTATGGATATTGTCAGGCCTGTACTGGACTTGGAACCAAAGAAATTTTTAGTGAAGAACTCTGTTCTGTCTGTGAGGGCAAACGCCTCAATGAAAATGCGCTGGCAGTAAAAATTGCGGACAAAAATATTTGGCAAATTACCAACCTCACCATTGCTGATGCGGTGGAACTCTTTTTGCACATCGATGACAAACTTACCAAGATTGAACAAGAGATCGTGGGCGCGGCGATGCGCGAAGTGCTCAATCGTTTACAGTTCATGCTCAATGTGGGCTTGCATTATCTGAGTCTCAATCGTCGTGCGGGTACGCTCTCTGGTGGAGAAGCACAGCGTATTCGTCTGGCCTCGCAGGTAGGTCAAAAGCTTGTGGGTGCCATGTATGTGCTCGATGAACCGACGATTGGTCTGCACCAAAAAGACAATGATCAGCTCGTTGCAACACTGCGTAATCTTTGTGATATTGGCAATACCATAATTGTGGTTGAACATGATGAAGATACGATTCTGGTGAGTGATTGGGTGGTAGATATTGGGCCTGGAGCTGGAAAGCATGGGGGTGATGTGGTCTATTCTGGACCGCTCGATACTCTCCTGCATCCAGAAAAACAGATACTCCACCTATCAGGGGGAGCGAGAGGGGGTCGACCCCACCTAACCTCCCCTGATAGGGGAGGAAACGTTGTAGACTGCAAAATTTTTGGTGATGCCCAAAAATCCCTGACAGGAAAATATTTGCGAGGTGAAAGAAAAATTGAAATTCCCGAAACACGCCGCAAAGTCGATGGTGATACACCAAAGATAAAACTCAAGGGAGTAACTGAAAACAATCTCAAAAATATTACGGTTGAGATCCCGCTTCGTCGCATGGTCTGTCTGACGGGTGTCTCTGGATCGGGAAAATCAACGCTCATGAATACTGTTCTGCATCGCGCTATTTCGAACAAACTCAATCACACCAAGTTTACGGTCGGTGCGCACAAAGAAATCACAGGCCTAGAATATATTGATAAAATTGTAGAAATTGATCAAGGATCGATTGGTCGTACACCGCGTAGTAATCCTGCTACTTATACCAAAGCCTTTGATGTAATCAGAGAAGTATTCGCTTCCACGCCAGAAGCACGTATTCGTGGTTACAAAGTTGGTCGTTTTAGTTTCAATCGACCAGGTGGTCGATGTGAAAACTGTGAAGGTCGCGGAACACTTGAAATCGAAATGCATTTTCTTCCGAGTGTCGAAATCATTTGCGAAGTCTGCAAAGGCAAACGATTTACGCAGGAGACTTTGCAGGTTCATTACAAAGGAAAAAATATTTCTGATGTACTCAACATGACGATTGAAGATGCCGAAGAATTTTTTCAAGACATTCCACTGGTGGCTGACAAACTCAAAATGCTCAACCAAGTGGGACTCGATTATCTCACGCTCGGGCAATCTGCTACAACACTCTCTGGCGGCGAAGCGCAGCGTATCAAACTCAGTAAAGAACTTTCGAAGCGTGGCACGACTCGCACACTGTATCTTCTCGATGAACCAACCACAGGTCTGCATTATGAAGATGTTCGCAAACTCGTCGATGTTTTGCAACGTCTAACGTCACAGGGCAACACAGTCATGATTATTGAACACAATCTCGACCTGATCAAATGTGCAGATTGGATTATTGATCTTGGACCAGAAGGGGGAGACAAAGGGGGAGAGCTCGTTACCTGTGGCACTCCCGAGCAGGTTGCTCGTACTGCCAAAAGCTATACGGGGCAGTATCTGAAGAGATTTTTGAAATAATATATTAAGTTTAATAAAAATATATGGCAGAAAATCATTTGGATAGTTTAAATATTGCGCTTCTAGAATTACAGATATTGGCACATCAAGCTGTTTCAATGGGAAATAATGATTCAGAGTCTGGAGCTATTCAAAGTTTGATTGATCAAGTTCAATCAGGAAAGATAACTCCTGATCTTGCTTTAGAAAGAGCAAGAGCCATTATTGAATCAAAAAATATTTAATTCTGTATGTACAAAAAATATTTTTTCTTTCTTTTTCTTCCCATTTTTTTATCTGGTTGTGGGAATCTCAAATCAGTAGAAACCACAGAAGGTCAATCATTTTATATTGATTCGGAAAAAAATGAATCTGAATATTGGATGACTACAGATAATCTTTTACAAGATGCTTTTGACAAACATGATTTGCTGGCAGAGAAAAGTCAGGCCGTTATACAAGATGAATACGCGCAAGAAGAAATGTGGGAAATGAGCGATGAAGAAAGAAAAAGAAATGTTATAGCAAAATATACAGTTCGAGGTGAAGTATATGAACTCGTGGGTACTTCGTATGCTTCATCTGATGATACGATTCCTGAACAATTTTCTATTGTCAAAAATGGAGAAACTATTTTCAATGCTCCGATGTGTTTTGGTGCCGAGGGGCCTATTCGTGAGCTTGGCTATATTGAAAATAAACTTACATTTACCTTTGCCGTTGGAAATTGTCAGGGGACAGATGTCTATCTCGATGGAAAAACAATCAACGCAGAATATAGTGTCGAAGGAAGTGCTTTCCCATTTTTTTATCAAGGAAAATTGGGATTTATTGCAAAAGAAGATGGAAAAGATTATGTTTATTTCAATGGGAAAAAAGTATCTGAATCTTTTTATAATATTCCCACTTCGCAGTGTTGCATGAGCATATCACCACTTTTAACATTGTATGAAAACGGGGCATTTATTTTTCGTGCCAGTCAAGGAAAAGAATATTACCTCGTAGAGATTGATTTGAATAAATATTTATAATCAAATTTACCAAGAGTGATTTTGTTTTATTGTCCCATCAATCGCAAAACAATATTCACGGTGCGAAGAAGAATAGAAATATCTACGAGAAACGATCTATTTTTAATGTAATATAAATCGTATTGCAATTTTTCGAGTGACTTTTCAATTGTATCTGTATAATTTTGGTGGAGGACTGCCCAGCCTGTAAGTCCTGGTCGAACCACATGTCTGAGAGGGTAAAACGGCATGCGCAATGTTAATTCTTCGACAATCTCAGGTCTTTCTGGGCGAGGCCCAATCAGGGTTACATCACGCTTCAACAAATTGATACATTGAGGGAGTTCATCAAGGCGGGTCTTGCGTAAAAATTTCCCCACTGGAGTAATTCTTTTATCTTCTTTTTGTGCAAATTCCACTCCAGAGAGTTCTGCACTTCCATCTGGAGAAAGGGCATACATAGAACGAAATTTGTAGAGGGTAAAGATATTGCCATTGAGACCAACGCGTTTTTGCAGAATAAAAATAGGGCCAGGTGAAGTAACACGAATGAGAATGGCAATAACTGCTCCTAGAGTAACAAAGAAAATCCCTATAATTGTCCCTGCAACATAGTCAAGCATCGTACGCCATTTTTCGTACAGAGGATTTGCTTTGGTATGAATATGCTCCAAAAACCAACTTTCCGAAAATGTCGCAGGCGGAATTCGTCCTGTGATATTTTCATAAAAAGATGTTGCATCAACAATTTCTACTGACCAAAAGAGAAGTTCGTAGAGTTCACGCAAAGCTTCTTCGTCTCTTTGTAAATGTGGTGCAATAATAACCAGCTGTGCTTTGTAGGTATTGATAGCAGGACGCAAAGATTTTAGATCATGATAGATAGCAAAACCATTTTCTTTATTTTTCATGGTTTTGGTTGTATCAATTGCTGCCACAATGTTATACCCACTTTGTTTATGCTTCAAAATAAAATCCATGAGATCTTTTGTTTCTGGAGTTATCCCAACAAAAATCACATTGGTTCGAAGCTTTTGTGAGCCAATATATTTTTCAAACAGAGCACGCCAGAGTGAAAGAAGTGTATATCCAATTAAAACATTTAAAAACAGAATGCGTTTTGGTGCAATATCTGCATTGGGGAGAAAATAAAAATAAATGATACTGAAGATAAGAATGATAAAGGCTGTTTCCACGATACGGCGGTATAAGTTGCCCCGTTGAATACGACCACTCAGATCATACAGGCCATTGATATAGTTCACCACGATCCAACATAAAAACAGACCTATATAAAGGCCAAGATGAACAAAGAGGGCACCAAAATCAGGTGTTTGCCAGTAGCGTACGGCGAGTGTTATCCAAAAACTCAGTACAAAACAGACAAAATCTCCTAAAATCAGAAAACCTTGTTTGATGCGATACACAAGTTTCATAGTATGAATTGTGTTTTATGATTTTTTATTGTATACTAAATGCGTGTCTATTTATATCATAAATATGAGGAAAAATCAAACGTTCAAGTGGATTTTTATATTTTTCATTTTTTCGCTTGTAGTGCCGATTGCTTTTGTTCAAGCTGCGGTAAGCCCGGTTTTGACAATCAATGAGGGGCAAACTCGAACAGCGGTTCGTCGTGTTATCTTGAAAATCAATGCTCCACGAGAAGCTCGTCAAATGAAAATAAGCAATACTGAACGTTTTACGGATGTATCTTGGGAACGAGTCACTCGACAAAAGACTTGGCTTTTGGACTATGGTTCTGGAAGTAAAAGAGTCTATATAAAATTTAAAGATGCCAAAGGTACAGAATCATCAGTTTCAAGCGATATTATCTTTCTTTCGGCACCTGGTACCTTTAAAGCAGATTTTGAAATCAATAACGATGACGAACGTACTACGAGCCGAGCGGTTGAGCTCAATTTTTCAAAAGTAAGCTTAGGAATTGAAAAAATTGAAGTAAGTAATAGTTCAAATTTTTCTGACAGTGAAGAATTTCGTCCTGGTGAACGTATTCACTGGACCTTGAGCACTGGCAGTGGGGTAAAAACAGTATATGTACGCTTTACAGATGTTTCCAATCGACGCAATACCCTGAGCGATACGATTGAATATGAAGAACCTCCACGATATATAGAAGAGGGAAGTATTCTCAAAGGACAATCTGAAACTTTGTATTACCTTGGCCTCGATGGGAAAGTTCATCCATTTTTAGATCTTGCTGTCTATCATTCTTGGTATAAAGATTTTTCCAAAGTCGTGTATGTAAGTGATGCAAAAATTCAAGAATATGCCGTCGGAACTCCCGTTTGTTTGCGTGCTGGAACATGGCTGGTAAAATTTCCACATTCTCCTCGCATCTATGCTGTTGAGCCTGGTTGTCAGCTTCGACCGCTTCGATCAGAAACAGAAGCTTTTATCTTTTATGGTGCTACCTGGGAAAGACGCATTGTTGAGCTTTCAGAAGTTCACCATAATTTTTATACGGTTTCTGATTTGACAACCTATGTTCGAGCTGACGACCGTGATCGCGATGGAGTGAGTACTGAAGTAGAAAATTTTTATAATACCTCAGATGCACGCAGTGACAGCGATAGCGATGGAATCAGTGATTATGAAGAAATTTATTCCTGGTTTAGTGATCCTCTAAAAAAGGATACAAATAGTAATAGAGTTTCTGACTCCGAGGAAGTACGAAGAGGCCTTTCCCCACTTTCTTCTTTACCAATTACCACTTTGCCAGAAGGAAGTTATACCCTTCCGATTGGAACAGTTTTTGCTCCAGTGCCAAATAAAAATAAAACTTGGTACTATCAATACACCTCAGAACATGCCTCTACGATTTCAGAATCAACTTTTCGAAATTACAATGCACCAACAACATTTATTAGCAAAACTCCCTTTGCCTTTGTGCTCCCAAAGAGCTATTCAACTTATTCTTCAAGCCTTTTAAAACTTCACTTTACACCGAATCGACTTGACGATGAAACGGTACGTCCACTCTAAATCTAAGAGTATTTCATGAAAAATTTTTTTCTTTCATTATTCCTGTTGCTTTTTGTGGTGGGGAACACTACCCCTAGTTTGGTTGTTGCCAAAACACCCAATGACCCAAAATATAAGCACTGGTCATTTACTGATATTGGTGCCTATGATGCTTGGAACATAAGCACTGGTTCACAAGAAGTCGTGGTCGCTGTGATTGATAATGGCTTTGATGCGGATCATCCTGATCTCAAGGATAATGTTTGGAAAAATATTCATGAGATTGCAGAAAATGGAATTGATGATGATAACAATGGATATGTTGATGATGTTTTTGGATGGAATTTTATTGGGACTGATCTTAATGGAGACGGAAAACTTAAAGGTGAAAACGAACTGAAGGGGGATAATAATCCAATCCCAGATGTTTCCCATTTGACTAAAACCCAAAGGCAAGATGGGTTTTTTAACCATGGAACACTCGTCGCTGGAATTATTGGTGCTGTTGGAAATAATAAAAAAGACATGGCAGGTCTCAATTGGAAAATTCGCTTGATGAATCTAAAGGTACTCTCCAATAGCGGAGAAGGAAATGAACTGGCTCTTACCCGAGCCCTGTCGTATGCAATTGACAATGGTGCTGATATTATCAATATCAGTGCTGTTGGAAGTGATAGCAAGGATCTACGAAGAATTATGGCTGCTGCCTATGAAAAAGGAGTGGTTATTGTGGCCGCTGCTGGAAATAATTCCGAGTCGCTCAAAAGTTCACCACTCTTTCCTGCCTGCAGCGATGCTGGTTCAAAAGTTCAAAAGGTTTTGGGCGTAAGTGCGATTAATGAAGCACATCGTTTGGCTTCGTTTTCAAATTATGGATCAGACTGTGTTGATATTACGGCTCCTGGAGTAAACATGGCGAGTTTAATGCGCTATGAACCGGATGAAAATTTAACTGCGTCTTATCGAGATGGTTGGAATGGTACTTCTTTTTCTACACCACTTGTAAGTGGTGCTGCGGCACTTATAAAATCTGTTCAACCAACCTGGAAGGCACCCCAAATTTATGATGCACTTTTAAAAAATACTCATAAGACCCCACCGACTGATGAAGTTGCCTACAAAAATATGTTTGGTGCAGGACTCCTTCAAATTGATAAAGCGCTTGCCTATGCCGAGCAGCAGGGTAAAATGGCACGTAGACTCAAAGAAGTGGCTTTATTTGACGCTGAATCAGGATCTTTTTATACAATCAATGTGAATAAACAAGTAAATACATCATCTTATTCATTTTTGCGCAAAGTAACTGCTTTTAAAACATTTGGCGCAGGCTTAGAGCATAAATTTTTGACCCTGAGACCTTTTCAAGATAAAACTCTGTTGAACATCTATAATAATAAATGGGAACGACTCGAGCGAAGTACCGTTTCTCTTGATACAAGCAAAAATATTTTTGTGGGACGCTTTAAAGAAGATGAAGATTTGATTTTGGTTGCTCCAAGCTCTGAAAGTAATCTATTCCAACTCTTTTCTTTTGAAGGGAAAAAAATAAAAGAAGCCTCTCTCAACATGCGAGGATCTTTCATTGCTGTTAATATTTTGCCTGTTTCTGGAACAGAGAGAAAAGATATTGCACTTTTGAGTAAAGAACAAAATAAATATTTTCTCGAAATTTTTTCAGGTGAACTTGTAAAAAAAGAAACAGTCTCTTTGCCATCACTCGGAGCTTTGGTATCGGTTGAACGAGGGGACCTGGATGGAGATGGCACTGCTGAATATGTTTTTCTTTCCCAAAAAGGGACAAATGCAACCATCAGTATTTTGAGTGCAAAAGCAAAATTGATAAAACAATTTCCTATCTCTCATACGGCAAAAGCACAGGATCTTCAGTTTGTCATTGGAGATTTTACCGGTGATAAAAAAGAAGATATTCTAACCCTGGAAAAAGGTGAAAATAAAGTTCGTGTGTGGAAAAATACAGGTGAAATACTTCAGACCATTCAATTCCCTTTAAATCCAAATCAAACATTTTCTCTTATCCCACTTTATTAATACTATGATCAATCAGACCCCTATTTTTGAAAAGAAGAATGTTATTGTGACTGGAGGAACAGGATTTTTGGGTTCCCACCTCTGTGAGCGGTTGCTTCGAGAAGCAAAGGTTATTTGTATTGATGATCTTTCAAATTCTGGAATTGAAAATATTAATCATTTGCTCCAATATCCAGATTTTGAATTTATTCGCTATGATGTCAATCATCCGATTGACCTCGCTGATTTTCCAGAACTGGATAAATTTCGAGTTTCATTTCAGGGAATACAAGAAATTTATCATCTGGCTTGTCCGACGAGTCCCAAGAATTTTGAACAGCATCGACTGCATTCTCTCTGGGCCAACTCGAGTGCTATGATTAGTACACTTGATTTAGCAGTGAAATATCGTGCCAAATATTTGTTTACATCGAGTTCTGTGGTCTATGGTGAGCCACGAGACGAAAGTGGATTTTTTACAGAAGAAACCGAAGGAATCATTAATCATCTTTCTCCTCGTGGTTGCTATGATGAAGGAAAACGCTTTGCTGAAACGTGCGTTGAAACTTACCGCCAGGTCTATGGACTTGATGCCAAAATAAGCCGAATTTTTCCGGGGTATGGGCCTCGTATGAAGCTGTGGGATGGACGTTTGATTCCAGATTTTATTACCAGCAGTCTTGAAGGAAAGGACTTAGTAGTGTATGGTGATGAAAATACCACCCAGACACTTTGCTATGTCTCTGACATCGTTGATGGTCTTATTCGGCATATGCATACTGGACCAGAAGTTTATATTGTAAATCTGGGTTCAGACAACATGTACCGTATTTCAGATATTGCTCGCAGTATTGTAGCCATGACCAATTCTCACTCTCAGGTAGTATTTGAAAAACCCCTCGATTATATTAACAAAAAGGGGATACCTGATTTACGAAAAGCCAAAGAACTGCTCGGATGGATTCCACTGGTGCGGCTTGAAGATGGTTTGCGCAAAACGATTGACTTTACCTTGGCCAATAAGCAAGCACTCGGCTTTAATTAGTCATATGATCGTCGCAATTATTCCAAGTTTTAATGAAGAAGATTCTTTGGGATCTGTGCTTGAGGCTGTCAAACAACATGTTGATGAAATCATTGTGGTAGACGATGGTTCGACTGATTCGACGGCAGAAATTGCACTTTCTTATGGTGTGCATCTTCTTACGCATCCACTCAACCGGGGACAGGGAGCAGCACTCCAAACCGGGCATGAATATGCCAAGCTTCTCGGTGCAGATTATGTTGTGCATTTTGATGCAGATGGCCAATTTTTAGCCGAAGAAATTCGACCAGCTCTGGAAGCTTTGCAAAAGTCGCAAGCAGATATACTTTTTGGTTCGAGATTCCTTGAGAAAAAAGGCAATTTTCCTTTTACCAAACGTTATATTGTGCATCCAGTTTCTCGAGTAATCAACTTTTTCTTTGGTACTCCGAATATGTCTGACGTGCACAATGGGTTTCGTATTTTGACCAAAAAAGCCTTAAATACCCTAGAAATAGAACAAGATCGTATGGCTCATGCGACAGAAATTCCGGCTCAAGTAAAACGCAAGGGACTCACTTATTTGGAATTTCCAGTTACCGTTCAATATTTTGAGTATGGTCAAAATGTCAAAGGGGGAGTTCATATATTGAAAGATTTAATTGTGGGTCAATTTATTCGCTAGTATGATATTTCAGATTCTTATTGTTTTATTTTCCATTGTTGCAATTTTTTCAATTTTTTTGCGTCGTCAAAAAGATGGTCTTGGAATTCGTGGTACTGCGTTTTGGATTTTATTTTGGTTCGGAGTTGATGTGGTTATACTTTTTCCCAATAGTACTACTGTTTTGGCCAATAAACTTGGTATTGGTCGTGGAGCGGATTTTATTGTCTATATTTCAATTCTCATGATTTTTTTGATTCTTTTTCGTCTCAATGTAAAGATAGAAGGGCTCAATCGGCATATTACCAAAGTAGCGAGAAAAACAGCTCTGGATGATCACAAAAAAAAGATATGAAAATTGCTCATGTAGTGTGCACATTTCCACCCTACTATGGAGGTATGGGAAATGTTGCTTACGAGATAGCCACTGGCCTTATTCGTCGTGGACATGAAGTGATGGTGTTTACTCCAGAATTTGAAGGGGAAAAGAGTATCGATCTCGAGTTTACCGAATATCTCAAACCAAAACTTCGGTATGGTAATGCTGCACGTCTCTCTGATTTGTACAAAAAACTCGATCAGTTCGATGTCGTGCATTTGCACTATCCTTTTTTTGGTACTGCCAATATTGTTCGCAGGTGGAAATTGCATAATCCCAATAAACCTCTTGTCGTAACCTATCACATGGATACTCGTGCTCCTGGTTGGAAAGGACTTATTTTTGCCTGGTATGCCAAATTTTGGATGCCAAAGATTTTGCATTGCGCCGATGCCATTATTGGGAGTACGTTTGATTATATTGAAATGAGTGATGCCAGAAAATTATTTTTGGAAAATAAAAATAATTGGCATGAGATTCCGTTTGGTGTAAATACAGAACGATTTCATCCAGCAGAAAAGCCTGAAGATTTATTTCTTCTTAATAATTTGAATCCACACGCCCCAACCCTTCTGTTTGTCGGTGGCATGGATATTCCCCACAATTTCAAAGGTATTCCTATTTTGCTTCAAGCCGTAAAGATGCTCCAGAAAGATATTCCAGACATTCAATTGGTCTTGGTTGGAGATGGGCAAGAGCGAAAAGATTTTGAACTACTCGCTCAAGGCATGGGACTTAAAAACCGAGTCTCTTTTGCGGGAAGAGTTAGCCTGGATGAATTGCCACGCTACTATACGATGGCAGATCTCTTGATTCTTCCTTCGATTCATCAAGGCGAGGCCTTTGGTATGGTGCTCCTTGAAGCCATGGCAAGTGGTGTGCCTGTGGTTGCCAGCAATTTGCCTGGGGTCAAAACCATTGCTGAGCGTGCAGGGGTAACGGTTCCGAAAAAAGATCCGGTTTCTTTGGCTGAGGCGATTCGAGTCTATTTTCAGCTTTCTCCTGCAGAAAGGAAACAAAGCCAACATCATGCGCGAGAAGTTGCCTTGCAAGAATTTTCTTGGGATAAAATAATTGAGCAGGTTGATCACCTATATACCGATTTACTCGCACAGAAATTAAAGCTGTGATATACTAAAAAGAGAATACCGTCTCGAGATTTTATCCTTAACTATTTTTATATGGGAGCTATCAAAAAAACACTCTTTTTTGGAGGTCTCATGAGCGCTGGGCTTGTGTGGCTCACTGGTACCAAAAAAGGAAAAGAAGTGCGTGATCAGCTTCTTGATCACTCGGCTGAGATTTATCTTAATGTAAAAAAGAAGATTCAAAAAATCGACAAGAAGTACAATGTGAGTAAAGGCCAGTATCTCAAATTGGCCAAAGAAGCCATGAATGAATATTTTGACAAATATCCTGTGCCAGCTACGGTCAAGAGTATCGTTCAAAAAGTGGTAGTCTCACAGTGGGAGACATTAAAAGGAGAAGCGGCTGAAAGGGTCAATGAGACCAAGCGTGTTGCCAAATCTGCTTTCAAAAAGAAAACTTCAAAACGAAAAAAAGCCTAAAATAAAAAAGCCCCTTTGACTAAGTCAGGGGGTTTTTGTTTTCTGCACAGATGACGGTGTTGCGTAGAAGTTGGGCTACGGTGATCGGCCCAATGCCTCCGGGAGTCGGAGTAATAGCTTTGACAATTGGTGCCACTTCGTCATAATCCACATCACCATAGCTTTTGCCATTTTCAAACACAAAACCAGTATCAATTACGATGGTATTTTTGTGGACCATTTGTTTGGTAATAAGATTTCGTTTGCCCACACCCGTTACAATAATATCTGCGGCTTGGCATTTTTCTGGTATATTATTTGTGGCACTGTTGATTGTCGTGACACTGGCTCTCTCATTCATGAGCATAACTGTGAGGGGCTTACCGACGAGTGCACCAACACCAACGACCGCAACATTTTTGCCTACCAAATCAATACCAAGTTCTAAGAGCACGGTCATGACTGCTGCGGGAGTTGGGGGAGTGACATATTCGGCTTTGATAAAAAGCTTACCAAGGTTCTCAGAAGTCAGACAATCGACATCAATACTTGGACTCAAAGAGCTCAGGACTTTTGGATTATAGAGCTGTTCAGGGAGGGGGAGTTGAATAATGAGACCAGATAATTCGGGATCTTTTTGGATTTGTTCTACTTCAGCAATCAGCTCTCCTTCACTGATACTTGCAGAGAAATGAAAAAGGGCAAAATCAATACCAACAGCGTGGGCAGCTGCTTGCTTTTTGTTCACATAGGTTACTGAGGCTGGGTCCTCTCCAACCAGAATCACGGCGAGTTTGGGGATAATGCCATGTGAGCGAAGGGCCTCTACTCGCTCCCGCGTTTCTTCATTCATTTTGTCAGCAATTGCTTTGCCATCGATAATATTCATGGTAAAACGTTAATATTTTCTGTATTATAGCGAAATTT
>JACCDN010341289.1_pt1 | contig 14685 bp, 15 predicted proteins | sample 7441691 | NCBI WGS metagenome assembly JACCDN01 (sample SAMN15323439, study PRJNA562643) | freshwater metagenome | isolation source: river surface water | place: USA:Blue River Watershed | collected 2017-08-16
AGAATTTCACAGGTTTATCAAGGAGAAAAATGGCAACCTCAAACGATCTCAAAAATGGCATGGTCCTCAACATGGAAGGCCAGCTTTGGTCGGTAATCGAATTCCAGCACGTCAAGCCAGGTAAGGGTCCTGCATTCGTTCGCACCAAGATGCGTCACGTGCTCTCAGGCAAGGTTGTTGAGAAAACCTTCAACGCGGGCGTAAAGATTGAGACCGCAACCGTTGACCGTCGCGACATGCAGTACTTGTACAACGACGGCACCGGCTTCGTTTTCATGGATAACACCACTTACGACCAGATCACCATTCCAACCGAGACGGTTGGAGATGCAGCGAACTACATGCTGGAAAACCAGATGGCCACTGTCGCGCTGCACGAGGGCGCTCCGCTTTACATCGAACTTCCACCATCGGTTGTGCTGGAAATCACCTACACCGAGCCGGGACTTCAGGGAGATCGCTCAACCGGTGGAACTAAGCCAGCGACTCTTGAGACCGGCTTCCAGATTCAGGTGCCGTTGTTCATCGAAAACAACACCAGAGTTAAGGTCGACACCAGAACTGGTGACTACCTTGGCCGGGTGAGCGAATAGTTGAGCGCACGAACTAAGGCAAGAAAGCGAGCACTAGACGCTCTTTACGCGTCAGATGTTCGTGGTGATGAAGCCCTGGAGCTACTGAAGCAAACTGAACTCGAAGTCGAAGATCGTCAGAACCAACAGGCCATTTTCGACTATGCCGAGATGCTGGTGACCGGTTACTTGGAGAATGCCTACCAGATCGACTCGGAAATCCAGATGCTGGCGGATAACTGGTCACTAGAGCGCATGCCTGCGGTTGACCGCGCCATACTGCGAATGGCAGCCTGGGAGATCCTCCACAACGCTGAGGTTCCAAATGAAGTGGCAATTTCCGAGGCGGTCTCGCTGGCGGCCGAGCTATCCACCGATGATTCACCAAAGTTTATAAATGGAGTGTTGGCACGCCTCGCAAAGGGTCGCCAAGCTCTGTAAGAGCTGTATACTTTTGAGCAACCACCTTTAAATTCGTCCTGTGAGGCGAAGAAGGAACGCAAATGCAAGAGCGCGTCGTACTCGATTCGCCCGACATCGATCGGGCTTTAAAGCGCATTGCCCATGAAATCCTCGAAGCTAACGAAGGTCCATCGGACTTGGTTTTACTTGGCATTCCGACCCGGGGTAAGCAGCTGGCGGAGCGGATTGATTCGCTACTTTCCCAGATTGATGCTGACTACCGGTCAAGCCTTGGCGTCTTAGACATCACGATGTATCGCGATGATGCAACCAATGCTGAGCGCAAAATTCACGGCACCTCGATTCCAGAGAGCGGAATTACGGACAAGGTTGTTGTGCTGGTGGACGATGTGCTTTACTCCGGAAGGACTGTTCGAGCAGCGCTAGACGCCATAACTGATCTTGGAAGACCACGCCAGGTAAAACTTGCTGTGCTGGTTGATCGCGGACACCGCGAACTTCCCATCCGGCCAGATTTTGTCGGTAAGAACCTGCCAACCGCCAAGACCGAGCGAGTAAAGGTGCTGCTGTCTCAAACCGATGGAGTTGACCAGGTGGTGATTAGCCAATGAAGCACCTAACATCAATCCGAGAGCTGGATCGCGGCTCAGCAGTTTCACTTTTGGATAATGCCCAACAGCTTTCGCAAGTGAATGACCGTGAGGTGAAGAAGCTGCCGGCACTCCGTGGCAAAACCGTAGTCAATCTCTTCTTCGAGAACAGCACCCGAACCCGGATCAGCTTCGAAGTAGCAGCCAAGCGACTAAGCGCAGACGTCATCAACTTTTCGGCAGACAGTTCTTCGGTATCAAAGGGCGAATCTCTAAAAGACACCGCCCAAACCCTAGAAGCCATTGGAGCCGATGCAATTGTCATTCGACACCCGCTATCAGGAGCTCCGAAACTTCTTGCGGATCAGGGCTGGATTTCCGCGAGTGTGATCAACGCCGGAGACGGTGCCCACGAGCACCCGACTCAGGCGCTGTTGGATGCCCTCACAATTCGCCAGGGCTTTGGACTCAATGAAGACTTAGCTGGACTAAACGTGTTGATTGTCGGTGACATCAGACACTCTAGGGTTGCCCGCTCAAACATCCTGCTGCTGCAGCTCTTGGGTGCAGAGGTTACGGTAGCGGGACCCCAGAGTTTGATCCCAGAGGGCATAGAGGCGATGGGCACTAAGGTCTTGAACTCTTTTGAAGATGCTTTGGCTCAGCGTCCAGATGTTGTGATGATGCTCAGAGTGCAAAAAGAACGCATGCAGGGGGATTACTTCAGCTCACCCGCGGACTATTCGAGGGCCTGGAGCCTGGAAGGCGATCGCTTAGCGATGGTTTCACCAAACGCGCTAATCATGCACCCAGGACCGATGAATCGAGGGTTTGAAATCTCAAGCCAAGCAGCCGATGACCCAAGATCGCAGGTACTCAAGCAAGTTAGCAATGGTGTCGCGGTAAGGATGGCAGTGCTTTACCGTTGCCTAAGTGGGGAGCTATGAACTCAATCACTCTTAAGAGCGCCACGCTGCCAAACGGCACCCAAGCCGATATTGAAATCGCGGATGGTCGGATTACCAACATAGGCAAGTCCTCGTCCAGTGGTTTGGACTGCGCTGGCTTGATTGCACTCCCTGGCTTTGTCGATGTCCACACTCACCTCAGAGAGCCAGGTTTCGAATCAAGCGAAACCATCCTCAGCGGTAGTAAGAGCGCAGCCGCCGGAGGCTATACAGCCGTGATGGCGATGGCTAACACCATGCCGGTAACCGACAAAGCAGAAGTTGCCGACTTCATTCAGGAAGCGGGTAGAACAGCCGGTTATGTTCAGGTGCAGCCAATCGGCTCGGTGACAATCGGGTTGAAGGGGGAGTCGCTCTCCGACATCCAAGGGCTTGCCAATTCCCAGTCCCAAGTCCGGATGTTTAGCGATGATGGCGTCTGTGTATTTGACGAAGACTTGATGCGCCAAGCGCTTGTAGCAGTCAAGGCCTTTGGTGGCGTTATTGCTCAGCACGCCCAGGACCCGACAAAAACCCTCGGTGCTCAAATGAACGCTGGTGCTCTTGCTACCGAACTCGGGCTAACCGGATGGCCAGCAGAAGCTGAAGAGTCAATCATCGAGCGCGATGCCTTGCTTGCCGAGAGCACTGGCTCACGCCTGCACATTTGCCACCTAACCACCGCAGGTGCAGTTGAAGTGGTTCGTTGGGCGAAACAGCGTGGCATCAACATCACCGCGGAGGTAACGCCGCACCATCTAATGCTGACCGAAGAATTGGTTAGAAGTTATGACCCAGTCTTCAAAGTTAATCCACCACTGCGCAGGTTGGAGGACACGCTCGCTTTGAGAGCCGCGCTACTGGATGGCACCATCGACGTCATTGGCACAGATCACGCACCACACTCCGCCGAAAAGAAGGAGTGCGAGTGGCAGAATGCGGCATTCGGAATGGTCGGGCTCGAGCATGCCGCATCGGTTTTGCAAGAGGTTCTTATCGGTGCGGGCGGAAGTTGGGAGCGTTTCGCAGAAATCATGAGCACTAAGCCCGCGCAAATTGCCAGGCTCGCAAACCAAGGCAAACTCGAGGTGGGTGCTTTTGCGAATCTGACGCTACTGGACCCAAGTGCCAAGCGCGTGATCCAGGGCCAAACGAACTCGAAGAGTGCCAATAACCCATTTGCTGGGGTAGAGCTGCCAGGCAAAATCATCCACACCATCTACCAAGGAGAGTTCACAGTGATGAATTCAGAACTGCAGGTTCGCTAATGACCAGAGAAGTTATCGGCTTCCTGATGCTCACGATGGTCGCAGTCATCGCTTTGCTGATTTGGCTTAGCGTCCGAAAGAGAAGTGCAAAGCAGGAAGGTCAGCTTTCCCAGCCGTTAGAGGCCACCAGTCCTGGCGAGCTTGAATCCTTCTATGTTTCAACAGTGTTTGATGCTGCCCCGCTAGAGCGGGTCTGGGCGCACGGTTTTGCCATGCGTGGCAAGGCCAGTCTCGCTGTGGATCGCGCTGGAGTTTCGGTCAATCGCACAGGTGAACGAAGCTTCCTGATTCCATCTTCAGAAATCCTTGCCCTGGATTCAGCTTCTGCAACCATCGATAAGGGTGTCGAAAAGAACGGTCTCACGGTGATTCGGTGGTCACTGGGCGAAACCAAGGTTGCATCACACTTTAGGTTTACCAACGCAAAAACACGCAAAGAGTTTGAATACAAGGTTTCGCAATTGATTGGAGCACGCATTGGATAAGGCCTATTTGGTCCTCGAAAACGGACTGGTTTTTGAGGGGGAGAGCTACGGTGCACAGGGCCTTAGTCTGGGCGAGTTGGTTTTCGCCACTGGCATGACCGGATATCAGGAGACCATTACCGACCCCTCCTACGCCGGTCAGATTGTGTTGCAAACCGCACCTCACATCGGAATCGTTGGCACCAACGAACGCGATGAAGAATCATCGAGAATTTGGGTGGCAGGTTATGTCGTGCGCGAACCGTCCAGAATCTCTAGCAATTTCAGGGCCGAGCGAGACCTCGTTCAAGATCTTGTTGATCAAGGGATTGTTGGGATCAGCAATGTCGACACCCGAGCTATCACGCTTCAAATCCGAGACGCGGGAGCAATGCGAGCCGGAATCTTCTCGGGGGATTCCATCGCATCCGAGGCTCAGATGCTCGCACAGGTAACTGCGGCGCCTGAAATGAAAGGTGCCAGCTTTAGCTCTCAGGTAACCACCAAAGAGCTTTACACCGTGCCGGCCGAAGGAACGCGAATCGGTAAGGTAGCGATTTTGGACCTCGGTATCAAGCGCTCAACTATTGAGCACCTAGCCGAACGAGGCTTAGAGGTGGCGGTCTATCCGGCAGATGTTTCAGCAGACGAGATCCTCGCGGGAAATCCAAATGCCGTCTTCTTCTCAAACGGTCCTGGTGACCCGCAGGCAAGTGGTGCACAGGTCGAGATGTTGCGCGAGGTGCTTCGCAGAGGTGTGCCATTCTTTGGAATCTGCTTTGGCAATCAACTGCTTGGAAGAGCTCTTGGTTTTGAGACCTACAAACTCGCCTTTGGGCACCGCGGCATCAATCAACCTGTGATGCACGCCGAGACCGGACGTGTTGAAGTCACCGCCCACAACCACGGATTCGCTGTCCGCGTTGATGGTGATGAGCAGGACTCGCCACAGGGCTTCGGAAGGGTGCGAGTAAGCCACCGCGGACTCAATGACCAGGTGGTTGAGGGCCTAGAGTGCCTAGACATACCAGCATTTTCCGTTCAGTACCATCCAGAGGCTGCTGCCGGGCCACACGACAGCCACTACCTCTTTGACAAGTTTGTTCACATGATTCAGGAGAACCGCTAATGCCAAAACGCAGCGACATTAAATCAGTATTGGTAATCGGTTCCGGCCCTATCGTTATTGGCCAGGCCTGCGAGTTTGACTACTCCGGCACCCAGGCCTGCCGAGTGCTCCAGGAGGAGGGCATCAGGGTAATCCTGATCAACTCGAACCCAGCAACCATCATGACCGATCCAGACTTTGCGGATGCCACATACGTCGAGCCAATCACACCGGAGGTCATTGAGGCCATCATCGAGAAGGAGAAGCCAGACGCCATTTTGCCGACCCTTGGAGGTCAGACCGCATTGAACGCGGCGATGTCGCTCTATGAGCGTGGCTCATTAGAGAAGTACGGCGTTGAGCTGATTGGTGCCAATGTCTCCGCCATCAATGCCGGTGAAGATCGCCAAATCTTCAAGCAGCTAGTACTTGACGCTGGAGCGGATGTAGCGAAGAGCGTTATCGCCCACAACATGGACGAGGTGATGGAAGGGGCGGCCAAGCTTGGTTACCCGATGGTAGTGCGTCCAAGCTTCACGATGGGTGGGCTTGGTTCTGGCTTCGCCTACAACGAGACTGACCTCAGACGCATTGCGGGCGCTGGGCTACAGGCCTCGCCAACCACTGAGGTTTTGCTAGAAGAATCCATTTTGGGCTGGAAAGAGTATGAGCTCGAGTTGATGCGCGACAAGCACGACAATACCGTGGTGGTCTGCTCGATTGAAAACTTCGACCCCGTCGGTGTCCACACTGGAGACTCAATAACCGTTGCACCTGCAATGACCCTGACCGACCGCGAATACCAGAAGTTGCGCGACATCGGCATCGAAATCATCCGCGCGGTCGGTGTCGATACCGGTGGTTGCAACATTCAGTTTGCAGTCGATCCGGTAGATGGTCGAATCATTGTGATTGAGATGAACCCGCGCGTTTCAAGGTCTTCTGCTTTAGCTTCAAAGGCAACCGGGTTTCCGATCGCCAAGATTGCAGCAAAGTTGGCGATTGGTTACACCCTGGACGAGATTCCAAATGACATCACCGGTGTCACTCCGGCGTCATTCGAGCCCACCTTGGACTACATCGTGGTCAAGGCTCCGCGTTTTGCCTTTGAGAAGTTCCCGGCGGCTGACCCAACTCTCACCACGACCATGAAGAGCGTGGGCGAGGCAATGGCGATTGGCCGAACTTTCACTCAGGCGCTGCAAAAGGCGCTTCGTTCGCTAGAAAAGCGCGGTAGCTCGTTCCATTGGGGACCACAGGCACTGTCCGCAACTGAGCTATTGGAGAAGATCAAGACCCCAACCGACGAGCGTGTTGTCCAACTTCAACAGGCACTTCGCTTGGGTGTAACCGCGGCACAGGCCTTTGATGCAACCAAGATTGACCCGTGGTTCATCGACCAGATTGTGCTCATCAATGAAATCGCTCAATGGTTAGCGGCACTGCCGACTCTTGATCGTGATTCTCTCTAGCGAGCCAAGCAACATGGTTTCTCGGATGCGCAAATCGCTCAGATTCGCGGCCTTACGGAGACCGAGATTCGTGAATTGCGCTACAGCCTTGACTTGAGACCGGTTTTCAAAACCGTGGACACCTGCGCCGGAGAGTTTCCTGCCCTGACTCCATACCACTACAGCTCTTACGAGCAGATGACCGAAGTAAGGCCATCGGAACGTAAGAAGGTAGTGATTCTTGGATCCGGACCAAACCGTATCGGCCAGGGTGTCGAATTTGACTACAGCTGCGTGCACGCCGCCTTTGCACTTCGCGATGCTGGGTTCGAGACCATCATGATCAACTGCAATCCAGAGACGGTATCAACCGACTATGACACTTCGGACCGTCTCTACTTTGAGCCATTGACACTTGAAGATGTGCTGGAGGTCATTCATGCGGAATCCCAGTCGGGTCAACTGCTTGGAGTAATGGTGCAGCTCGGAGGACAGACCGCTCTAGGTCTTGCCAAAGGCTTAAAGTCATATGGAATTCCCATTCTTGGTACGACTCCGGAATCGATTGACCAGGCAGAAGAGCGTGGTCAGTTCCAGCAGATTCTCGATGCAGCAGGTCTAAGAGCTCCAGCAAATGGCATTGCCACAAATCTCGCTGAGGCGGTATCGGTTGCAAACCGGATTGGCTATCCGGTTTTAGTGCGACCATCGTTTGTGCTTGGTGGTCGCGGCATGGAAATCGTTTACGACGAACCAACGCTGCACGGCTATTTCGACCGCATCGCCAACCATGCGCTGGTAGATACTGAACACCCGCTTTTGGTTGACCGCTTCCTTGACGATGCTATTGAGATTGACATCGATGCCCTCTTTGACGGAGAACAGCTTTTTGTCGGCGGAGTGATGGAGCACATCGAGGAAGCCGGCATACACTCCGGCGACTCAAGCTGCACGCTGCCACCGATCACTTTGAGCGAAACCCAGATTGACAGGGTGTCAAAGGCGACCGAGGAGATTGCCCGAGGGTTGAAGGTCAAGGGTTTGCTGAATGTTCAGTTCGCGCTCGCCTCAGATGTGCTCTACGTGCTTGAGGCGAATCCTCGAGCATCCCGCACGGTCCCGTTCGTCTCCAAAGCACTAGGCATCACCCTGGCCAAGGCTGCGGCGTTGGTAATGGCCGGTTGGAGTATTGAGAAATTGGTAGCTGAGGGTCACCTTCCCGCTCAGGATGGTAGGCATCTTCCCGCCGGAACTCCGATCTCGGTTAAGGAAGCGGTATTGCCATTCAAGCGATTTGCCACCAAGGATGGCCGCTTCGTAGATTCACTGTTGGGTCCCGAGATGCGCTCCACCGGAGAAGTAATGGGTATTGACGTCGACTTCCCAACTGCGTTTGCGAAGAGCCAGGCGGGTGCAGGATCGTCCCTTCCTGCAAGCGGCACTGTTTTCGTATCGGTCGCTGACCGCGACAAGCCGCAGCTGCTGCTTCCAGTCAGGCGTCTCGCACAACTCGGCTACCGAATCTTGGCCACCGAGGGAACCGCGAAAATGCTTGGACGACACGGCATCACAGCAGAAGCGGTAATCAAGCACTCCAAGGCCAAAGATGGTCAGCGTTCCATCGTGGACATGATTACCGCAGGCGAAGTTGATGTTGTCGTCAACACTCCAAGCGGTGCCGACGCCCGCATCGACGGTTACGAGATTCGCGCCGCTACCACTGCAGCGGATAAGCCAATCTTTACAACTGCAGCTCAGCTCAGTGCGGCAATCGGATCCTTTGAGGTTATCCGTGAGGGCAAGTTCAAGGTCAAGCCGCTGCAGGAATATGCCCGTGAGCGAAAGGCGATGTTGCGTGGCTAAGTTCTCTTTGCGCCTAGCCGAGGCGATGTCGAAGTTTGCACCGATCTGCATCGGCATCGACCCCTCGGAGAGCGAACTCGATAATTGGGAACTCCCTGATTCGGCAGCTGGTGCTAGGGAGTATGGGCTTCGAATCATCGACAGCGCACAGGGAAAACTGGGAATCATCAAGCCTCAGATTGGCTTTTTTGAACGCTTTGGCTCGCTTGGCTACCAGACTCTCGAAGAGATAATACGAGAGGCTCGGGATGCCGGTTTCATCGTGATCGCGGATGCCAAGCGTGGCGACATTGGCTCAACAATGCTCGGATATGCTTCGGCCTGGTTTGGCGATGATTCGCCACTTCGCTCCGATGCACTTACCGTTAGCGGTTACCTCGGTCCCGAGTCGCTTAGGGAAACTCTGAACTACGCCCAAGATGTCCAGGGAGGCTTGTTCATTCTCGCCGCCACCAGTAATCCCGAAGCTGCCTCGCTCCAACAGGCACTTATCGGTGGCCGGACAGTCGCGCAGAACGTAATCGATGCTGCCAGATCAATTGGCGAGGGCGAGATGGGCGTTGTAATCGGAGCAACCCAGAACCTCAGGGATTTTGGAATCGAGAGCCTTACCGACTCGGACATTGGTATCCCAATTTTGGCACCCGGCTTTGGAGCGCAGGGTGCGCGATTGGAAGACCTTAAAGACACCTTTGGAGCATCCGCTGGCAGAGTCATCGCTGCCATGTCTCGTGAGCTAACCAAGAATGGTCCAGAGCAAGTAGGTTTGCTAATCGATAGGGCAAAGGCGAAGCTATGAGTTTGGTTGTGCTTGCAGGTCCAGCAGGAGTTGGCAAGGGATCAATCGTCCGCTGGATTTTGGACAACACCGACGACTTCATGCTCTCGGTTTCGGCAACTACCCGTGACCCACGGCCTGGCGAGGTGGACGGAATTCACTACCACTTTGTTGCGAGAGAAGCTTTCGAGAAGCTAATTTCAGATAACCAAATGCTGGAGTGGGCAACTGTGCACGGCAAGCATTTCTACGGAACCCCGTTGAATGAGTTGACACGAGCCGAAGCGCTTGACAAGCACCTCCTGCTAGAAATCGACCTGCAGGGCGCGAGACAAGTCCGCGAACAGATACCAAGCGCTCTCATGATCTTTATCAATCCGCCAACCTTTGTGGAGCTCGAGCGAAGGTTGAGATCAAGAGGGACCGAGACAGAAGAGCAAATTCAAACTAGACTTACTACAGCCCGCACGGAACTAGCAGCTGCGGGGGAGTTTGACTACCAACTAACCAACTTGGACCTAGAGGCTTGCGCCCGTGAGGTCGTAGAATTGGTTCACAAAGCTGAAAGAGGATCATGAGCGACAAGCTTGAAGGAATTGTTTACCCACCAATCGATGAGTTGCTGGGCAAGGTTGGTTCTAACTACGAGCTGGTGATCTTCGCATCGAAGCGTGCTCGTCAGATCAACGAGTACTACAGCGCACTTCACGAGGGCAGCCTGTTCAATTACGTTGGACCACTGGTTGACTCTTCAATCGATGACAAGCCACTGAGCATCGCGCTTCGCGAAGCGTACGAGGGCAAGCTCATCAAGAAGTCAGCCAACTAATTTTTTCCGATGCGCATTCTGCTTGGCATTACTGGCGGAATCGCTGCCTATAAGGCTGCCAATCTGATTCGTGGCCTCAGTGAGCTTGGACATCAAGTAACTGTCGTGCCGACCGAAAACGCGCTTCGCTTTATCGGTAAGCCCACCCTGGAATCCCTGAGTGGTCACGCCATTGAGACCGACATGTATCAGGACGTGGCGCAGGTTCGGCACGTCGATCTTGGCCAGCAGGCCGATCTAATCCTCATCGCTCCGGCGACCGCTTCGTTTATCGCCAGATTCGCGGCCGGCATCGCAGACGATCTGATGCTCAACGCCATACTGGCTTCAAATGCCCCGGTTATTGTCTGTCCGGCGATGCACACCGAAATGTGGCTCAACCAGGCAACGCAGGACAACGTAACCACCCTTACGGCCAGGGGAGTAAAGGTTATGGAGCCGGCATCCGGTCGTCTCACCGGAGAGGACTCTGGGCCAGGACGACTTCCGGAGACCCAGGAGATTATTGCCTTTGCGCTGCAAGATCTACCGCTCGAGGGAAAGCACGTAATCGTGACGGCAGGTGGAACTCGCGAACCAATCGATGCCGTCCGCTACATCGGAAACTCTTCTTCGGGTCGGATGGGAATCGAGCTTGCCAAGGCAGCCCGCGATGCTGGTGCACAAGTCACGCTAATCGCTGCAAACATCGATCTGCCACTACCTAAAGGGATTGAGGTGATCCGGGTAGGGACTGTCGATGAGCTAGAGCTGGCAATGGATCAGGACTGCGATGTGATGATCATGGCGGCGGCAGTTTCGGATTTTAGAGTGCAAAATCCTTACCTTGGAAAACTAAAGCGTTCGGCAGGACTGAATCTCGAGCTCACTCCGACTAAAGATCTGATTGCGAACTACGCCGCAAACCACCCAGGTGCCATTCACATTGCCTTCGCGCTTGCCGAAGAATCCCAAGATCGCCTTATTGAAATAGCCCGGGGCAAGCTCTGGGACAAGTCGGTCACCGCGGTTATTGGAAATTCTTTTGAGGCACTTGGCAGTCAGCAGACCCTGGTTCAGTTTGTGACCAAAGAAGAAGCGGTTGAACTCTCTGGAACCAAGTCTGAGGTCAGTGAGGCGATCATCGAGCTGGTTTCCAAGCTAAGCCAGTAGCTTGCAGCTAAACTTTGCTCCATGACGCTACGCACTTTTACTTCTGAATCTGTCACCGAAGGCCACCCAGACAAGATCTGCGACCAAATCAGTGACACCATCCTCGACGCAATGCTCGAGCAAGACCCTAACGCCCGGGTAGCGGTAGAAACCCTGGTAACCACCGGCTTGGTTCACGTTGCTGGCGAAGTTACCACCAGCGGATACGTCGAGATCCCTCAGCTGGTCAGACAGAAACTTATTGACATCGGATACAACTCGTCTCAAATTGGCTTTGATGGCAATAGCTGCGGGGTATCGGTTTCGATTGGCGCTCAGTCGCCCGACATCGCTGGCGGTGTAGACGATGCCCTTGAGTCACGAGCTGGCTCCGAGGATGAAGATTCCAAGCTTGGCGCCGGTGATCAGGGCATGATGTTCGGTTATGCCAGCAATGAGACTTCCGTCTTGATGCCAACTCCCATTTTGCTCTCACACCGCATTACCGAGCGTTTGAGCATTGTTAGAAGAGAACTAAACAATGGCATGATCCGTCCCGACGGCAAGGCTCAGGTTTCGGTCAACTATGACGGAACAGTGCCAGTAGCTATCGACACGGTGGTGCTGTCCACCCAACACCACCCCGACATCACCCAGGATGATCTGGCCAACCTGGTGCTGGAACGCGTGATTCAGCCAGTCCTGAGTGAGTCAGGTCTAAGCACGGACGACACCAAGTTCTTTATCAATCCATCGGGAAGATTCGTTATCGGCGGACCTCAGGGAGACGCTGGGCTTACCGGACGCAAAATCATCGTTGACACCTACGGAGGCATGGCTCGTCATGGTGGCGGGGCGTTCAGCGGCAAAGACCCATCGAAGGTAGACCGTTCGGCTGCCTATGCAATGCGCTGGGTGGCCAAGAATGTTGTCGCGGCAGGACTGGCGGATAGAGCTGAAATTCAGGTTGCCTATGCGATTGGTGTTGCTAAGCCAGTGGCGGTTTTCGTTGAAACATTTGGAACTGAGAAGGTTGAGACCCAAGCAATCGAGCGTGCCATTAGAGAGGTCTTTGACCTTAGGCCAGCCGCAATCATCCGTGAGCTTGACTTGAAACGTCCGATTTACGCTAAGACTGCAGCCTATGGACATTTTGGGCGAGAGCTCTCCGACTTCACCTGGGAGCGCACCGATCGCACCGATGCGCTGCGCGAGGCTGCTGGTCGATAGATGGCCAACTACGCGAGCGTAGTTGTCGAGTCTGACTTACTTCAGTTGGACCGAGAATTTGATTTTCTGGTTCCAGCAGAGTTGTCCGAGGTTGTAAGAGTTGGACAACGAGTCAAATTTCAGCTCGGTAGAACAAAGAAATTGGCCACCGGCTTTATCGCTGCGCTGCCAGAACACAGTTCTTTTGCCACCTCTGAGCTTTCCGAAATCGTTGATGAAACTCCTGTGGTCACCGCAGAGATTTTCGCTCTGGCGCGCCAGGTAGCCAATCGGCAAGCAGTTGCACTGGGGGAGATCCTGCAGCAGGCTGTGGTTGAACATATGCCACGCATCACCAAACCCGAAATAGCGGTGGCAACCAAGGCGATGGAATCTTTGCCATCAATTCCTGGAATCGAAAACCTGCCTGAGCGCTGCGCTGTGCTATCTTCGGCTCGCTCTATCACACATGGTTCCCTTCGATTCCCTGATTGGTGCTGGCTCTTCCTGCAAGCTGCCAACGATGCCCTCAAAGAGGGAAAATCTTCGATTCTGGTGCTGCCGGAAAAGGATCAGATCCAGCAACTGACTTCTCTCTTCAAGGCAGTCGGACTTGAGGAAGCCGTCGTCACATTGCTTCCAGGTGCCAAGAAGTCAGAACGCTTCATGGCTTTTCACAAAATATTGAATCAACCAACTTCCATCGTCATTGGAAGTCGCTCCGCGGTTTACGCTCCAGCACAAAATCTTGGGCTGATCGCAATATTCGATGACGGCGATGACTCATTGCGAGAACAGGGTTCTCCATATACCCATGCCAGAGAGATTGCGCTGATGCGAGCCAGCAGCGGAATAAAGCTCTTGCTGGCGGGAAACTATCGCTCCATCGAGGTTCAACGTCTCGTGGAGATCGGCTACCTCAAGGACCTCACAATCAAACTGCCTCCGGCTCGCATCTCATTCTCGCCGCCTGCTCAACGGCTGGATGTTGCCAGCTTCAAGCTGATGCGAGAGGCTCTAGAGACAGGCCCGGTGTTGGTCCTGATTCCTCGCAAGGGTAACTCGGCTACCGTTTATTGCGCAGGATGCGATGAGCGCTTAATTTGCCAGCTGTGCAAGGGTCCGATCTGGGAAACCGAAAAGGGTGAATACCGTTGCCGGGTCTGCCAGGGCATGAGTCACGGCTGTCCAAAATGCGGATCCACCAAGCTTCGTCGCGGTCGAACCGGCAGCACTCGCACCGCTGCGGAGTTTGGCAAGGCCTTTCCCGGTATTACCATTTCCGAGTTCACCTCGGACACCAAGGTCACAGCGGTCAAGAAATCAAAGCATCTGGTGCTGGCAACTCCTGGCTCAGCTCCAAGAGTCGATGGCGGCTACTCAGCGCTTCTAATTCTCGATTCTGACGTCTGGTTGTCGATGCCGAACCTCAGGTCCGAGCAAAGCGCAATTAGAGACTGGATGGAAGCGATTGAGCTTTTGTCAGACTCAGGCCGAGCCCACATTGCAGGACTAGATGCTGATCTTGGACAAGCGCTATCGCTCGGACAGCACCGAGAACTTGCCAGTACCGCATTCCGTGAGGTGAACAATCTCTCGCTGCCACCGGCCGCCAGAATCGCAACCCTGGAGGGTAGCCAAGAAACTATCTCGACGGCTCTTGAGGCAGTCACCAAACTGGGAGCTGTGGTGCTGCGCAGCAATCTCGCCGAGCCGGCTACGGCGCTTATTCGCTTTAGCTACAGCCAAGGACCCGAGATTTCGGCTAGCCTGAAGGCTCTGGCGCTTAAGACCAATGCTCGCTTGGTTGGTGCCAATAAACGTAGAGGCCTAAAGATCGTCATGGATGATCCGGGAGCGCTGTAGGTGGAGTACTGATGAAAATAATCTTTGCCGGCACTCCCGATAACGCGGCGCTAGGCCTGGAGCTGGTGGCCCAACATCATGAAGTCACCTTAGCCATTACTCGTCCGGATGCCGAGATTGGTCGCAAGCGCATGCTAACTCCATCTCCGGTTGCGCAGAAGGCAACTGAGTTAGGCGTACCGATTC
>JACCDN011014297.1_pt1 | contig 14679 bp, 11 predicted proteins | sample 7441691 | NCBI WGS metagenome assembly JACCDN01 (sample SAMN15323439, study PRJNA562643) | freshwater metagenome | isolation source: river surface water | place: USA:Blue River Watershed | collected 2017-08-16
CTAGACATCTTTAGAAGACTAAAACACGCGTGCGACAGGCGAAGCGCCGAAACCCAGTTGTTATCTGCGAACCAGCGAAACTACAGTCTCGACGTGATGCGTGTGCGGAAACAGGTCGAAGGCCCTGATTGCCTGAAGCTGATATCCAGCGGCCAGCAAAGACTTGAGGTCGCGAGCCAGAGCAACGGGGTCGCAGGCCACGTAAACAATGTGCTTGGGGGCTATCTCAGCCAGCAATCCGACGACCTTGGCTCCGGCCCCGGCTCGCGGCGGGTCGAGCACAACAGTGGCGTCGGCAAATGAAGCCCCCGCAGCGACCGCTCGTTGCTGGTCTTGAAGAAAGCGATCGACCTGAGCGCAAACCGCTTTTGCCTTTGGCATGTCTGCAATGTTCAGGGTGGCATCTTCGGTTGCGCGCTTGAACGCTTCGACCGTCGTCACGCGGGTTTCGTTGCCAAAGCGCGAGGCCAGCGAACTGGCGAAAAGACCGACCCCGCCGTAGAGATCTAGATTGTTCGCGTTCTTGTTGAAGCCAACCTGATCGATCATGTCGAGCACGGTTTTTGCCAGCAGGTCGGCAGCCTTGCGGTGCACCTGCCAGAAACCACCACCAGAAATTCTGAAGGTACGCCCGGCCGCTCGCTCAACCAAACGCTCGTCGCCTTTGATTTTGTCGTCTACCTTCCACTGCAACTGGCCGGTGTTCGAAGCGGCAACTTCAATCTTCTTTACCCCAGACCAATTCTTTGAGTGCAAACCTGCCTCACGAATCTCTTCTACGGCCAGCGGTAAATCGCGAACCAAAACCACATCGTGGCTGCGTTCCATGTATGGCCCGGCATCGCCGAACTCGTTTACGTGCAATTGAATTCGGGTGCGGTAACCGAGGCCATTGTTCTGCTCGTCGCCCTCGACAGCTTCAACCTCTACTCGGTGGTTGAGCCCGGCCATGCGCTGCAGTGCTTCTTCGATTACGTCGGCCTTCAGCTCACGCTGTCGAGAAAGTTTGATGTGGCCAAACTCGGCACCGCCGGCTCCACCCACTCCGGCCTGATCCCAAACGTGTTCTACCCGGTCTGGCGATGCAACCAAAATCTCTTGAGGCTCGGCGCGGCAGAAGGCTCCCCCGCGATCTTCGTAAACCAAAGCGCGCACTTTCTCGCCCGGCAGCACATGCGAGACAAAAACAACGCGCCCCTCGTGACGTGCAACGAAGATTCCGCCGTGCGCAACTTTTTCGATGTCGAGTTCGAGCACGCGGCCTAGCCAATTGGTGTCTTTATTCACTAGACAAGTGTGCCAGAGTATTTTCATGACTCAATTGGTTCTGGCCAGCACCTCGCCCGCGCGACTAACTCTGCTTCGCAACGCGGGCATCGAACCCATCACAATTGCCCCCGGCGTAGATGAAGTAGCAGTAGCGGCTCGCGCAACAGAAATGGGTCTAATTGCTGGCACCGCCGACATGGTGCACGTGCTCGCCAAGGCGAAGGCCGAGGCTGTTTTGAACCACACGGATGCCTTCGGCAAACTCATCATCGGCTGCGACTCGTCGCTTGAGTTTGACGGCCAGTCGCTCGGCAAACCGCACGACCCCGAGGTTGCGCGCGAGCGCTGGCGGCAGATGCGCGGTCGGGCCGGCGTGCTGCATTCCGGTCACTGGGTTATCGACAATCGCAACCCGATCGCCGGCCAATTGCCGCCAGCAGCGGGGCGCACGTCAAAGACCATCGTGCACTTTGCCGAACTGAGCGACTCAGAAATCGAAGCCTACGTTTCAACTCGCGAACCACTGCTGGTGGCGGGAGCTTTCACGATTGACAGTTTGGGCGGGGCGTTTATCCGTGCAATTGAAGGCGACCCTCACACGGTTGTGGGTTTGAGCCTGCCAACTCTGCGCGACTTGGTGATTCAGCTTGGAATCGACTACCCCAGCCTGTGGAATCGCGGGTCAAACTGACGACTTGCAGGTGGTACTACCGGGCAGCAAATTAGAGGTTTTTCTAACGAAATCGCCGTTTTGTTGTGAAAAACTGCCAATAAAGGCCCCTTTTGGGTCAATAGGCTTGAGGGTATGACTGTCGCAGCGCAAAAAATCAGCAAGGTGCTCATCGCCAATCGAGGCGAAATAGCAGTTCGCATCGCAAGGGCCGCTAAAGATTCGGGCATTCTCTCGGTTGCCGTTTATGCCGATCAAGACCGCGACGCAATGCACGTCAAGCTCGCCGATGAGGCCTATGCGCTGCACGGAACCACCGGCCCCGAAACCTACCTGGTCATCGAAAAGATAATCGCGATTGCCAAAAAGTCGGGTGCCAACGCTGTTCACCCGGGCTACGGATTCTTGGCCGAGAATGCCGACTTCGCTCGCGCGGTGATTGCCGCCGGATTGATTTGGATCGGACCGTCACCTGAGGCCATCGAGCGACTAGGCGACAAAGTCTCTGCGCGTCACGTTGCAGAAAAAGTTGGCGCACCGTTGGCCCCCGGAACCATCAATCCGGTTTCTGGTGCAGAAGAAGTTTTAGAGTTTGTTGCCAAACACGGATTGCCGGTTGCCATCAAGGCCGCGTTCGGTGGCGGTGGCCGCGGAATCAAGGTTGTTTACAACCATGACGAAATCACAGAGCAGTTTGAGTCGGCAACTCGTGAGGCAATCGCGGCTTTCGGTCGCGGCGAATGTTTTGTTGAGAAGTATCTCGAAAAGCCACGTCACGTTGAAACGCAGTGCCTCGCCGACGCTCACGGAAACGTGGTTGTGGTTTCGACTCGTGACTGTTCGCTGCAGCGTCGCCACCAAAAGCTTGTCGAAGAAGCCCCAGCACCTTTTCTAAGCGATGAGCAGGTTAAGCGACTCTACGATTCATCTAAGGCCATCTTGAAAGAGGTTGGCTACCAGGGTGCCGGCACCTGCGAATTCTTGGTGGCCCAAGACGGCACTATTTCGTTCTTAGAGGTGAACACCCGACTTCAGGTTGAGCACCCTGTTTCTGAAGAGGTAACCGGCCTCGACCTGGTGCGTGAACAGTTCAGAATTGCCGAGGGTGGCGTGCTCGATTACTCGGATCCCGAGATTAAGGGCCACAGCTTTGAGTTCAGAATCAATGGCGAGGATGCCGGCAGAAACTTCATGCCGGCTCCGGGGCCGGTCAAGCTATTCAAGGCTCCCAGCGGGCCGGGCGTGCGCGTAGACACCGGTGTTGAGTCTGGCGATGTGATCAGCGGCTCATTCGATTCGATGATTGCCAAGCTGATTGTGACCGGCGCTACCCGCGAGGAAGCCCTTGCGCGCTCGCGAAGGGCTCTCGAAGAAATGCACGTCGAAGGCTTGCCGACTGTTTTGCCGTTTCACCGCAAGATCGTGAACGAACCTGCCTTCATCGGCAACCACGCTACAAACACCTTCGGCGTTTACACGCGCTGGATTGAAACCGAGTGGAACAACGATATCGCAGCCTGGAATGGAATTCACGAAGATGCCGCACCGGCAGCGCCTCGCAACACGGTTGCGGTTGAGGTCGATGGCAAGCGCATCGAGGTATCTCTGCCACACAGAATTTTGCCGGCCGCGGCGGGTGCTGTTTCTGCCAACGCGGGTGCCGCCCCGAAGCGAAAGACTCACGGAACCGCCAGCGGTGCCGCCAGCGGAAAAGTTCTAAAGTCTCCGATGCAGTCAACCGTGATCAAGATTGCCGTTGCTGTCGGCGACAAAGTCAACGAGGGTGATCTGCTCGTGGTTCTCGAAGCCATGAAGATGGAGCAGCCGATGTCGGCGCCAACCAGCGGAGTTGTGAAGTCAATCTCGGCAGAAGTCGGCGTAACGATTAGCGCCGGAACCGTGCTGCTCGAACTCGAGTAACTTCGGCTTTAGCTAGTTCAGCGACCAACTAGTTTTGAGGCCAACTAGTTCTGTGGAATGTGTAGCGCTCGCGCAGCATCCGTGATCGAACCCGTGAGCGACGGGTAAACCGTGTAGGTCTGCGCGACGTCATCGACCGTCAGGCGGTTTTCGATTGCCAACGCGATTGGGTAAATCAACTCGGATGCCTTCGGGCCGACCACCACACCGCCAATAACCGTTCCGCCGGTGGAGCAGATTAGCTTGATGAAGCCGTCTTCGATGCCCTGCATTTTGGCGCGCGGGTTCTCGTCAAACGAAATCTTGTGAACGAAACCGCTGACCTGGCCGTCTTTCAGAGCGGCCTCAGACCAGCCAACCGAGGCAATCTCGGGCGAGGTGAAAACGTTTGACGCAACGTTTCTCGGCAGCGTTGGCACGGCGATGTCGCCGAGCGAGTGAAAGACGGCGGTGCGACCCTGCATCGCTGCAACCGAAGCTAGCGGCAGGGCTGTCGAGCAGTCGCCAACCGCATAAACATTGGCGCGCGAGGTGCGAGCCACCTTGTTGGCAACAATGTGGCCGCTCTCGGTCATGGTGATGTGCGCCTCTTCTAAACCGAGGTTCGCGGTGTTTGGAATTCCACCGACGGCCATGAGACAGTGCGAACCTTCGATTACCCTTCCGTCTGCGAGCGTGACCTCAACGTGATTGCCGCGATTAACTACCTCGGCTGCGCGAGATTTTGAATAGATGTTCATGCCGCGACGAGTGAAAACGTGTTCGATTAGCTTTGCCGCATCTTGATCTTCGCCCGGCAGCACCATGTCGCGCGATGAAATCAAACTCACCTTGCAACCCAAACCGTTGAATGCCGACGCGAATTCGGCACCGGTGACTCCAGAGCCAACGACGATCATGTGCTCTGGCAACTGCTTCAAGTTGTAAAGCTGTTTCCAGTTGAGAATTCGCTGGCCATCGGGTTTAGCGGTTGGCATTTCGCGCGGAGTTGCACCCACCGCGATGACGATTGTTTTTGCCGCGATGCGTTCTTCTTTGCCCTGGCTGTCGGTTGCAATCACGAAGTGGTTGGTGTCGAGCCGACCGTGGCCGTTGATGATGCGCACGCCGGCATCCTTGAGGTTTTGCAGCATGTCGGCCGACTGCGCATCGGCGATATCGCGCAGACGTCGGTTCACGCTGGCGAGATCGATTTCGACCTTGGGTTTAATCGGTTCACCGTCTGCCGAAAAGCTAATGCCCAACTCGGCGGCTTGGGCTACAGACTGAGCCGCGTCGGCTGTGGCGATCAAGGTCTTTGACGGAACCACGTCGGTGAGAACTGCGTTACCCCCGATGCCGTCTCGTTCGATGAGGGTTATGTTGGCGCCCAACTGAGCGCCCGCTAGGGCCGCCTCGTAGCCGCCCGGGCCGCCGCCGATAATTACGATGCTGTGGGGTTGTGGGGTGGTTTCAGTCACCCGTCCATTCTGCCAGCCAAGCCGCTAGGCTCGCGCGATTAGGCTTGAGGGCATGAACCCTTTCGAAGATTCAGAGGCGAACCCTTTCGAAATCGCAAACTCGGCTGCCAGTGTGATTGCCGAGCGCACCGGCGTCAAGCGCCACGACATCGCTCTAACCCTTGGCAGTGGCTGGGCGAAGGCAGCCGACATAATCGGTGAAACCGTGGCGACAATAAATGCCAGCGACGTTCCCGGATTTTCTGCTCCGAAGGTGGTTGGTCACTTGCCAACCATTCGCTCAATCAAACTTCCAAACGGCAAACACGCACTGGTCTTAGGTGCACGCACCCACTACTACGAGGGCCACGGCGTGCGACGCGTGGTTCACTCAGTGCGCACCGCAGCGGCGGCCGGCGCAAAAATAATGGTGCTGACCAACGGTTGCGGCGGAATCAGGGAGACCTGGGCTGAGGGCACTCCGGTTTTGATCAGCGACCACATCAACCTCACGGCAGACAGCCCACTAGAGGGGGCGAAGTTTGTCGACCTAACCGATCTCTACTCGAAGCGCATCCGTGAAATTGCAAAGTCGGTTGACTCGAGCCTCGACGAAGCCATCTACGCTCAGTTTCGCGGCCCGCACTATGAAACCCCGGCCGAGGTTCAGATGGCAAAGGTCATGGGTGCAGAGTTGGTTGGCATGTCGACCGCGCTCGAAGCGATTGCTGCGCGCGAAGCCGGCATGGAAGTGCTTGGAATTTCACTCATGACAAACCTGGCTGCCGGAATTCAAAAGCACCCGCTTTCACACGAGGAGGTCTTGGCCGCAGGCAAGGCCGCAGAGTCTCGCATTAGCGCACTGCTCGCAGAGATTATCGTCAAGCTCTAGACCACGCCGAATCGCCATGAACCTCGAAGAACTGCTGGTTGCGGCCAGGGCTTGGGCAGACCAAGACCCCGACCCAGAGACCCGCACCGAACTCGAAAACCTTATCGATTCTCGCGATGAAGCAGCCCTTCGCGATCGCTGCTCCAAGCGCCTGGGCTTTGGCACCGCGGGCCTCAGGGGCGAACTAGGCGCTGGCCCGAACCGCATGAATCGAGTCTTGGTTGCCCAGGCAGCAGCTGGTCTCGCTGCCTATCTGAAGCAAAACTTTGAGCAACCTTCGGTTGTAATCGCCTACGACGGTCGCATCAACAGCGATGTGTTTGCGCGCGATAGCGCAGAGATTATGGCGGCCGCCGGCGTAAAAACTTTTTTGTTCGACCAGAGCGTACCAACTCCGGTGCTTGCCTTCTCGGTAAAGCAAAAAGGATTTTCTGCTGGAGTGATGGTAACCGCCTCGCATAATCCGCCGCGCGACAACGGTTACAAGGTTTATCTCGGTGGCGCAAACGGCGGCGGTCAAATTGTGTCGCCAGCAGATGTTGAGATTGCGGCCGAGATTGCCAAGGTGGCCGCTAGCAAAACATTCGCGCAGATAGCAAAGTCGAGCGACTTCAAATCTCTCGGCGAAGAAATAATTGACGAATATGTGCGGGTCACCAGCCGTCTGGTGCAAAACCCAGTTAACCAACTCAAAATTGTTTACAGCGCAATGCACGGCGTTGGCTGGCCAACGCTCGAGAAATTGTTTGACGCTGCAAAGATTGCTAAACCATCTGTGGTCGAGTCGCAGATTAAGCCCGACGGCAAGTTTCCAACAGTTGCGTTTCCGAACCCTGAAGAACCAGGTGCCATGGATGAGTCATACGCAACGGCTTTCGAGCATGACGCCGATCTGATTCTGGTGAATGATCCAGACGCAGACCGACTAGCGGTTGCGCTACCCACGATTCAGGCCGACGGAACCAAAAGCTGGAAGCGGTTGACCGGAGACCAGGTTGGGCTGCTTCTCGCCGACGAGCTCGCTTCTCGGCCGAACGCAAATGGCACTCTGGCCTGCTCGATTGTTTCTTGCTCGGCTCTTGAAAAGATTGCCAGCGCAAATGGCTTGCAATTCGCCCAGACTCTCACCGGGTTCAAGTGGATTAGCAAGGTGCCAGACCTGCTTTTTGGCTTCGAAGAGGCTCTCGGTTTCTGCGTAGACCCGCAGAACACCCCAGATAAAGACGGGGTTTCAGCCGCACTCGTGATTGCCGACCTGGCCAACCGACTTGCCCAGAAGGGTGAGACCCTAGCCGACCGACTCGAAGAGATCGGTGCGAAGTATGGCCACTACGCAACCGGTCAGGTTTCGATTCGAGTTGCCGACCTCAAGGTGATTACCGACATTGTTGCCCGGCTTCGGTCAAATGCGCCGAAGAAGATTGCTGGCATCGAGGCTAGCTTCACCGACCTGGCCAAGGGCAGCGCCACATTGCCGGCCACCGAAGGTTTGCGATTTGATTTGCAGGATGGCTCTCGCGTGATTATTCGCCCGAGCGGAACCGAGCCAAAGCTCAAGTGCTACCTGCAAACCGTTGCAGAAAGTTATGCTTCGGCCGAAGGGTCTCTTGCAAAGCTCGAGGCTGCAGCTCGCGAACTGCTCGCTCAGTAAGTCGACTTAGCGGCGACCTCGACCGAGATTCGCGCGCTGTGCCTCGAAACCCTCGGCGATAGTTTCGATTAGTTCTTCGCGAGCATCAACCGTTTGAAAAGTTGCGTCGGCTGCATTTAGCTGAAATTGTTCGATGTCGTCGATGTCGTAGCCAAAGGTGTCGACAAGCAACTGCAATTCTTTCGAGATACTGGTGTTCGACATGAGTCGGTTATCTGGGTTTACCGTAACCGCGAAACCGAGATCGTAGAGAACCGCAAATGGGTGATCTTCAACACCGAGTTGGTGGTCGTCTTCTTCGGTGAGCTGATAGATGTCGTCGAGTACTCCGGTCTGCATGTTTGAACTCACGCTCAATTCGAGCGCGATGCCACGATCGTGCACCCACTCGGCAACCGGCCCGAGAACAACAAAGTCGGCCTCGCCCTGACTGCGGCTAAACATCACATCTTCGATTAGGCGAGCGCCGTGCCCGAGACGCAGTGCACGACCGCTGACGATGGCGTCTTTGATGCTTTCAACACCGTCGGCTTCACCCGCGTGCACCGTGACCGGAAACATCTCGCTGGCCAGGTATTCGAATGCCAGCTTGTGACGGTTTGGCAAGAAGCCTTTTTCTGGGCCGGCGATGTCGAAGCCGACCACGCCGTCGTGGCGGTGCCGCACGGCCAACTCAGCAATCTCTAAACCGCGGTCGAGGTGGCGCATGGCGGTTACCAACTGGCCGGTGCGAATGCTGTGGCCCTGCTCGGCAGCCGCTTCGGCACCCTCTTCGAGGCCATCCTGCACGGCTTCGACAACCTCGTCGAGGGTTAACCCCTTGGCCAGGTGTTGCTCTGGAGCCCAGCGAATCTCGCCATAAATCACGCCGTCTGCGGCAAGGTCAAGCACAAATTCTTTGGCGACTCGCTGCAGGCCCTGCTTGGTCTGCATCACGCCGGTGGTTATGTCGAAGGTCTTCAGATAATCAACCAGGCTGCCGCTGTTGGCCGACTCTTCAAACCAACGACCAAGTTCGGCGGCACTCTGGGCAGGCAACTGCAACCCAATTTCATCGGCAAGCTCGATTATGGTTTGCGGGCGAAGGCCGCCATCTAGATGATCGTGCAGCGATATCTTTGGCAGCTTCTTGATGTTCATTTCAAACCCTAGCTAATGCGATCGATAACAATTTTGCGCTCTACCGAGCCCGAGCCAATGCTAAACGAGTTCTCAAGTGAATCTAGAGCACGAGCAAATCTTGGTTCGTCATCGGTAAAGAGTGTCATGAGTGGCGCACCCGCAACAACCTGCGCACCAATCTGCGCGTGCAACTGAATGCCGGCTCCAAATTGCACCGCATCTTCTTTGCGCTCGCGACCAGCGCCGAGTCGCCACGAAGCAACACCTACCTGAAGCGCGTCGAGAGTGAGCAGGGTTCCAGACTGGGGTGCCACCACCGTGTGTGAGTGCTTTGCCTTCGGCAGCGGTGCATCAACGTCACCACCCTGAGCAGAAATCATTCGTCGCCACTGATCCATTGCGCGGCCATCTTTGAGTGCAGCGGCAACATCGACGTCACCCTTGCCGGCAAGGCGCAACATTTCGCGCGCCAACTCAACCGTAATTTCGACAACATCGGCAGGGCCACCGCCGGCAAGTACCTCGAGCGACTCCTCAACCTCAAGCGCGTTTCCGATCTTGAGTCCGAGCGGGGTCGACATGTCGGTGATCAGCGCGGAGGTTTGCACGCCAGCATCCTGGCCAATTTGCACCAGGGTCTTGGCAAGTTCGCGGGCGCGCTCGATAGTTTTCATGAATGCGCCAGAACCAACCTTCACGTCGAGCACCAGCGATTGCGTGCCCTCTGCAAGCTTCTTGCTCATAATCGAGCTGGCAATCAACGGGATGGCCTCGACCGTGCCGGTTACATCGCGCAGTGCGTAGAGCTTCTTGTCGGCAGGCGCTAGGCCCGAGCCGGCAGCGCAGATGACCGCGCCAACCTCGGCCAACTGGCTGTGCATCTCTTGGTTGCTCAGGTTGGCCCGCCAACCCTTGATGGCCTCGAGCTTGTCGAGAGTGCCGCCGGTGTGGCCAAGCCCACGGCCCGAGAGCTGCGGAACGGCGACGCCGAAAACCGAAACCAACGGAGCAAGTGGAAGCGTGATCTTGTCGCCAACTCCACCTGTGGAGTGCTTGTCTGAGGTTGGCACCGAGAGAGCGCTAAAGTCGAGCTTCTCACCGCTGGCAATCATCGCAGAAGTCAAATCGCCGATCTCGCGACGGTTCATGCCGTTTAGCAAAATTGCCATTGCCATCGCCGACATCTGCTCGTCGGCTACCGAACCCTTTGTATATGAATCGATAAGCCAATTAATTTGCTCGGTCGAAAGTTCGCCGTGCTCGCGCTTCTGAATAATCAGTTCGACTGCAGAAAAGTTTGACACTATGCTTCGAGTTCTTCTCGAGTGAAGGCATCTGGCAAAACCTCTGCCATGGTCTTCATGCCCGAGATCGTTTCTAGAATCATTCCGGGTGCCGCGTGCTCAACTAACAACTGTCGGCAGCGACCGCAGGGCATCAGCACATTCGAGTTTGCGTCGACGCAAGTGAAGGCAACCAGTTTGCCACCACCGGTCATCATGAGATCGCTAACCATCGAACACTCCGCGCAAAGCGTTACACCATAGCTAGCGTTCTCGATGTTGCAACCGCTCACCACTCGCCCGTCGGTGGTTAGCGCTGCAGCACCAACCGCAAACTTCGAATATGGCGAATAAGACTTTTTCATCGCGGCTACTGCTGCGGCGCGAAGTTCATCCCAGTTGATTTCAGGCATTTAGTTCTTTTCGTAAGGCTTGCCGGTAGCGGCTGGGCCACGAACGCGACCTGCGAAACCAGCAACAGCGATGAGAGTCACCAGGTAAGGCACCATAGTGATGAAGTCGACCGGAATCACCGGGTTGATCTGGTTAGACCAGATGCGCATGATGATGGCAAAGCCGAAGAGCAGAGCTGAAATCGAGACGTAGAGCGGCTGCCAGCGACCGAGAATAACCACCGCGAGAGCGATGAAGCCCAAGCCGCCAGTCATTTCGCGGCCAAAGGCGCCCACGTTGCCGACGGTGATTGCCGCACCGCCAAGACCTGCCACGGCGCCACCTAGGGTCACCCACCAGAAACGAGTGCGGCCAACATTGATTCCCACGGTGTCTGCAGCTAGCGGGTGCTCACCAACAGCTCGGGCGCGCAACCCGAGCCTGGTGCGAAACAGCACGAACCAAAGTGCGGGCACAATCACGAAGGTTAGGTAAACGAGGGCACCCTGGTTGAAAAAGGCATCACCGATAATCGGAAGCTGGCTCAAAATTGGAATCTCAATGCGATCGAAGGTTCCCGGAAAGTTGAGATTAGCGTTATCTTCGCTGATCACTTGAGAGTGCAGGAAGTTAGTCACACCGATCACCAAAACGTTCAGCAACACACCGATGATAATTTGGTCGACCAAATACTTAATTGACAAAGACGCCAGAACTGTCGAAACCAAGGCTGCGCCAATCATTGCGGCAATCACGCCCAGCCAAAGCGAATCGGTAATACTGCCGATTATCGCAGCAAGAAAAGCGCCAGTGAGCAACTGACCTTCGATGGCAATGTTCACGACGCCGACTCGCTCACTCATAATGCCGCCCATTCCACCAAGAATTATTGGCAAGGCGAGCACAAGGGTGTTTCCGAGCAAGAAGCCAACCGGCACATCTGCGCCAGCCGCGAGCCAGCCAAGCAACGCAACAACGGCTACAAAGCCGTAAATGATGGCGAAAAGTTGCGGAACGCGCTTTTTTGTCACGCCGAACCACAGCGAAACTAAAGTGATCAGAACCATAATCACCGCGGTCGTGTATCCGAGTGTATTTGAGGGCAGGGCCAAGTCGGGCAGAGTTACAAAGGCGTCGCTTTCGGTGATTTGAAATCTCACCTCTGCAGTCGGTCCAAGAATGGCAAAGAACACAAACGCGAAGGCAGTAACGACCGCCATCACGATTGGTGCTTTGAGACTCTTCTTTTGCTCGGCTTGTGAGAACATGCCCGGAGTAACTTCGATGCGAGACATTACTTGCTCACCTTCTGCTCCGCAGAAACTTCTGCTTGGGGCTTTCCTAGTCGAGTGGCGAACCACTCAGAAATTGGCTTGCGCTTTGGCGGTTGAGGCAGTCTGAACAAAGCACGGATAACGGGCGGTGCAGCTATGAAGAGCACGATCAGGGCCTGAACTACGTTCAGAATCTCTGGCGAAACCCCGGCAACCTGCATTGCTGGCGCACCGGCCTTGAATGCGCCAAAGAGCAAACCCGCGGCAAAGATGCCACCGGCTCGTGAGCCACCCAGCAGTGCAACGGTTATGGCGTCGAAACCGATGTTGGCGTGGATAGTCGGAGTAACGCCGCCCACGGCGGTTAGACCCTGGTTGGCTGCTGCCAGACCGGCGAAGGCCGCCGACGCTGCCATGGCCCAAACAAAAGTGCGCTCAACCCTAATTCCTGCTGCGCGAGCAGCGTTGGCGTTGAAGCCAACCATCCTAAATCGATAACCAATTGTCGATCTTTCCATTAGCCACCAGTAGAAGACCGTGGCGGCGATTGCAATAATCAAGCCCCAGTGCAGTCGGTATTGGTCTGAAAACAGATTTGGCAAAACCGCGGTCTCGAGCGCGGGGTCGGCTTTCGGAGTGCCGGCACCTTCTTTTTCAAGCAACAGACCTGGAGTGCGCAAGAAAAAGGAGAAGAGATTCAGCGCGACGTAGTTGAGCATTATTGTCACGATGACTTCGTGCGCGCCGGTTCGAGCCTTTAAGAATCCGACTATCGCACCGTAAGCACCAGCAAATATGACCGCGACGATTACGGCAACGATTGTGTGAATCACAAATGGTAACTGCACCTGAGTTGCAACCCAGGTCACACCGATTAGCGAGAATGCCATCTGACCGACAGCACCTATGTTGAATAAGCCCACTCTAAAGCCGAGCCCAACACCGAGGCCAGCCATGATTAGCGGCGCAGCGAAACGCAGAGTTTCGGTTATCGGTCGAATGGCAACCGCAAAGTCGTCGGCCTGCGTGTTATAAATTGCCCCTCTAAAGAGTGCGCCGTAACCGTCAAGGATGGTCTTCGCAACTGAACCAAATGCATCGCCAGGCCGACTGAAGAGGTAACCCATTGCGTTCAATACCTCTGGATTGAATGCAACCATGAAAATAGCGCCAACGAAGAAACCGACAAAAATAGACAGCAGCGTTCGCACCGGCGATCCGGTCAAAATTTCGCGAAGCACTTGACTCGAAGTTGACTCGCTCTCGAGGTTTTCTTCGATTGCTTTTGTCTTACTCATACTGCAACACCAGCCATCATTTTTCCGAGCGTCTCGCGTGACACGGTTGCATCAACAATTCCAACGACTTTCCCACGGTACATAACTGCGATTCGATCTCCGAGCGCGAGCACCTCATCGAGCTCGGTCGAAATCAGCAGTACCGCCTTGCCCTCATCGCGCTCGGCGATTATTCGCTCATGGATGAACTCAATCGAACCCACGTCAACGCCACGAGTTGGCTGCGACACAATCAGCAACTTGACCTCGCGGCTGAGTTCGCGAGCAACGACTACTTTCTGCTGGTTTCCGCCAGAAAGCTTTTGCGCCAGAGTGCTGGCCGAGGGGGTGCGTACGTCAAAGGCCCGAATGAGTTGGTCGGCAATTCGATCTCGATTGGCAAAGTCAATTGCCACGCCTTTGGCGAACGGTTTGCCGTAGGAGCCATTGAGCATCAGGTTCTCGGCGATGGTGAATTCACCCACCAGACCGTCTTTTTTGCGGTCTTCGGGCACATACCCGATGCCCGCTTCTAGGCGCTGGCGAACGGTTTTTCCATCAATGTACGTGTCGTTAAGGGCGATTGCTCCGCGACCGTTGACGACCTGACGTAGACCGAGAAGCGCCTCGGCAAGTTCGGTTTGACCATTGCCCTGAACTCCTGCAATTGCCAAAACTTCGCCAGCCTGAACACTAAATGAGACTCCATTGACCGCGATTTGCTTGCGATCATCCTCTACATGGATGTCTTCGACTCGCAATACATAGCTGCCACCCTGCTTCGCCGCAGACTTGTCAACTTTTAGGTCATCCTCGCGACCAACCATCATTGTGGCGAGTTCGCCGGCGCTGCTGGTTGGCTTTGCCTGGCCAACAACTCTTCCCTGTCGAATCACGGTGATCTTGTCAGAAACTGCCTGCACTTCGCGAAGTTTGTGAGTGATGAAGATAATCGATGTGCCGGCCTTTGCTAGGTCGCGCATGATTTGCATTAGCTCGTCGGTTTCTTGCGGAGTTAGAACTGCTGTAGGTTCATCTAGAACCAAAACTTTTGCATCACGAATCAGCGACTTGATAATTTCCACACGCTGTTGTGCACCAACTGGCAAATCAGAGACAAGTGCATCTGGGTCAACATCGAAGCCAAAACGGTCTGAGAGTTCGCGAACTTTCTTTCGTGCGGCATCTAGGTCGAGCACTCCGAGTTTATTTATTGGCTCGTTTCCGAGCACCACGTTTTCTGCAACCGTGAAAACCGGAATTAGCATGAAGTGCTGGTGCACCATTCCGATTCCCGCGGCCATCGCATCGCCCGGACCCTTGAAGTTTTGCTCCACGCCGTCGAGAAGAATTTTGCCTTCGTCGGCCTGATATAGACCGTAGAGAACATTCATGAGTGTGCTCTTGCCGGCACCGTTCTCTCCGAGCAGCGCGTGAATCTCACCGGGTTCGACGACGAGGTCAATTCGATCGTTGGCAATCAATGTGC
>JACCDN010951697.1_pt1 | contig 14675 bp, 17 predicted proteins | sample 7441691 | NCBI WGS metagenome assembly JACCDN01 (sample SAMN15323439, study PRJNA562643) | freshwater metagenome | isolation source: river surface water | place: USA:Blue River Watershed | collected 2017-08-16
GTGAGTAATAAAACTCCGGTGGTGTTGATATCAAGACGACCAATAGGGTACAAACGCGCTTTGATTTTAGTATCAATCAGTTCAAGTACCGTTGGACGACCAAGATCATCTTCGCAGCTGGTGACGTACCCTTTAGGTTTATTAAGCAGAAGGTAGACCGGTGTTTCTTGAGTGATAACTTTCTTTTTATAGCGAACGGTATCGTTTTCTTGGATTCGGTAAGCAGGATCAGTAACGGGCCAATGATTGATGGTAACTTTGCCTTCTTTGATTAATTGATCTGCTTCACGTCGTGAGCAGACCCCCGCTTGGGCAAGAAAAGCATTTAAACGTTCGTTTTTCATAAAAAGCACTTTGGTAAATATGGTCTATAATCTCTTTAGATCAATAGTATAGTGGCAAAGCATTGATTGAGCAATTGAACGGCAATGTTCAGGCTTATAAGTTTTTATGGTACACTGCCTGCTCGTTAGATTATTTAACCTTAACCAGCTACAGATCGTCACTATGGAACATAAAACTACCCCTTTAATGCAGCAGTACCATGCTCTTAAGCTTGAGCACCCAGATAAGCTCCTTTTTTTTCAAGTAGGGGACTTTTATGAACTGTTCTTTGAGGACGCTGTGCGGGCAGCAAACTTTTTGGGAATTGCCCTGACTAAACGGGGTAAAGACCAAGGAAAAGATATTCCGTTGTGTGGGGTGCCGGTTCATAGTCTTAACCATTATCTGACTAAGTTGATTAAGGGTGGTTTTTGTGTTGCCTTATGCGATCAGCTTGAAGCTGCACAAGCGGGTAAGATGGTTAAACGGGGTATTACTAAAGTGTTAACCCCGGGCACGTTAACCGATGAGCATCTGATGGATGATACGCATCCATCGTATATTATGTCTTTTGTTCCGCATCAAGATCAGTGGGCGTTGTTGTTTGCAGAAATTGTAACGGCACAAGTGTATGCCACCACGATTACTGCTGGGGCACGCAAACTGTTAGAAACGGAGCTGGCCCGCTTTTTTCCTGATGAAATTATTATGGCATCAACAGGTGACACACAACAGTTTAAGACTATGTTCAAGCAAGATGGATATTATACTTCTATTGCTAGTCCTGATCAGCAGGCGATGCTTGCGTGGGCACAAGCAAAGTTACAACAAGCGGTTATTGATCAATTGACTGCAAATCATGCACTGCAAGAGGCGCTTGCAGTTTTGTATAACTATTGCGCTAAAAATAACAGTGCGGTGTTGGAGCAGATTGCTACGCTCCATTTTTATCAACCAGAAGATTTTTTAGTACTTGATAACGTCACACAAAAACATCTTGAATTGGTTACCAACTATCAGGGGCAACGTGCAGGTACACTGTTAGCAACGCTCGATAAAGCTGCTACTCCTATGGGGTCACGTACTTTAAAAAAATGGTTAGTGCGTCCATTACGCTCGATTCACATGATTAACCAACGGTTTGATGCAGTAGATTTTTTACGTACAAAGCCAACAGTATTAGATGCTTTACAACATGCTCTTCGTACATGTGGGGATGTTGAACGTGTTGTTGGACGTATAGCATTGGGGCGTGCTCCCGTGCGTGATTATGTGCAATTAATAACTATTTTACAAACGGTTCCAGAACTTGCACATAAAGCTATAGGAGCACCGGCATTGTTGGCCGCTTGTCTTTCGTATGCACAGCAATTTGCGCCACTTTTACAACTACTTCAGACAACATTGTCTTGTGACGCACAACAGGATTGGATTATTGCTTCTGGGTACCATGCTGAACTTGATAGATTGCGACTTTTGGTAACCGATAGTACGCAGATACTTCTTAAGCTTGAGCAAGAACAGCAACAAACAACGGGTATTAACTCTTTAAAAATTAGATATAACGCTATCCATGGGTATTATGCAGAAATTACTAATACTCATCAGGATTTAGTACCGGCTCACTATAAACGGCGTCAAACATTGGTTGGCAGAGAGCGATATACGTTTGAAGCTCTAGAAAAACTTGAACATGATATGTTGCATGCACAAAGCAGCATGAGCGCTTTAGAGCGCCAGTTGTTTGATGAATTAAAGTTACGGGTGGTGCCGTATGTCAGTGCGTTGCGCCGTATGGCATTAGGGTTAGCACATGCTGATGCTTTAATGAGTTTTGCACGATGTGCGTATGAACGTGGATATGTACGGCCAGTTATAACAGAAGATCAGGATATTGTTGTTATGGGGGGGAAGCATCCTGTTGTTGAGCAAGCACAAGGATCGGCTTTTATTGCTAATGACACACAGTTAACACAGGAGCAAGCGCTCTGGATTATTACCGGTCCCAATATGGGTGGTAAGTCTACCTATTTGCGGCAAGTGGCGTTGCTTTCTATCATGGCACAATGTGGCTCGTTTATACCAGCGCGCAGTGCACAATTGCCCTTGCTTGATGCTATTTTTACGCGTATTGGCGCATCGGATAATGTTACAGCAGGCAAAAGTACTTTTATGGTAGAGATGGAAGAGACTGCCCATATTTGTCAGTATGCTACGCAAAAAAGTTTGGTTATTTTGGACGAAGTTGGCCGTGGTACCAGTACTTATGATGGTCTTGCGTTAGCGCAAGCATTAGTTGAATATCTGTACACGCAGGTACGGGCCCGTTGTTTGTTTGCAACTCATTATCATGAGTTGACTACGCTAGCACAGCAATATCCGGGCATAGTTTGTTATCATGCACAATCGATGCAAACAGCAGATGGCATTTTGTTTTTACATACCATGGTGCCAGGTATTGCAGCGGGTAGTTTTGGTTTAGAAGTTGCACGCCTTGCAGGCTTACCGGCATCTGTTCTTGCACGCGCATCGCACGTATTGCAAGCTCTTAACCAAGATGAGAGCGCGCGGACTCATGATACACAGTATGTTTATGAGCCTGCACGTGCTGATACTCTAGCTGCAGAAGAACTTGCAGCACTAAAAAAGTATAAAAATGTAGTTGATACTCTTGATTATGATACACTCTCGCCCAAGAAAGCGTTCGATATTTTATGGGATTTAAAACAGTAGGAGCGTGTATGTATAAAATAGTCATGGGTATTTTACTAGCAACAGCTGTTACACATGCATCTAATAATGGTAGTTCTGTTAAGTTGTCTGATTGGTCTGGGACGTGTCTTACTGCTGAAGAAGAAAAATCTAGGAAAGTTGTTTTAGCCATAAGAGCAGAAAGAGATCGTTTACAAAAAGAAAAGCAACAGTTAGAGGCAACAATACGAGCGCTTCAACAAGAACTGCAAAATGCACAAAAACCAAATAAATAAAAAGGATGCACCACGCATGAACTGTTTAGTAAAGCGATTAACCCATTTATTAATGGTGTCTTATTCTGTATCACTTTACTCTATGCAATCGTGGCATGATGATTTTAGATCACATTCTGATCGTCTTAAAAGTCTTCAACGTAGAGTGGATTCTTTAGAGATGCATTCGGGAGTATCATATTCTTTCGTGCATGTTGATACATCAGTATCAACAGGGGCCGGGTTCGATCGCGGTAATCATCCTGTTCCCCCTCATGATACATTTTCTGAACCTCTTACCGTCGAGCAGTATATGCAGGGATTTGCTCAAACATGGGATATGGATAAAAAACAATTGGCTGCTTTGGTAGCGTCTAAAAAAGATTTAGAAAAGGCTATCGATCAATGTTTTTTAGATGAACAATACGGGAAATTGTTGCTCGCTCGTTTAGATAAAAAATAGGTAGAACAGTAGCATGAAAAAAAGTGTATTTGTTTTTGTACTAGCAACACTTTCAACAAGCGTTACTGCATCAGTAGGTGGAGGGTTAGCGGGTTTTACAAGCCAGATTTTTATGTACTGGTCTACATCAAGTGATCAACTAAATATGCAACGTTTAGATGAAGCAATTCGTAAAGAAGATGTAGATGCTCTTGAAGCGGTATTGTCTAAGATTCCTAAGTCTGATGTGCAACAAAAAGTTAATGATATTTTGCAGCATGAACGTATTTCTTTGGTAGGAGATGGCTTAGTTAATCCTTCCACACTAGTATGCCTTTTTTTGCAACGTTGTATTAAGAATGATCAAAATGATCCGCGTCGGTTAGCATGCTACACAACGCTTTTTAAACAGGTTTATGGTGGTGATAAACCTGTACCAAGAAATGGTGATTGTGTGAATTGTGATGCATGTATAGAAAGGCCACTGTTTAGAGGATTGGTTCGTTATGCTGCTTTTTGGTCTAACGTAAAAGCGCTTGAGTTTTTAGTTGATACATGTGGTGCATCTGTTTGTGCGTATGATCATGATTCTAATGAGAGAAATACTCCATTACATGCAGCTGTTTCGTGGGAATATGATCCGTGTGTAAAACATAAAGAACGTATTGCATGTTTAGATTTTTTATTAAAGCACAATGAGGCGGATCCCTATGTTTATAATCGTGATCAGGAAACAACTTTAGACGTAGCGATTAAAAACGGGTTATGGAGAGAGGTTGCTTATTTATTGCATCATCCAGGAGTAGGTAATCTTTGTCGTTTTGGTAAAGAAGCATTATGGAATAAAGCTGTTGTAGCACCGATTATGTTTCAACCAGATCGTTTAGCAATGTTGCGAGTATTGCGCGCATGCAACTTCCCTATTAGCCAAGCAGCTTTTAGTAAAATCTTAGAGCCTACAAGATGTGTTGATGGATATCGAGTAAGATTTGTGAAGCTTGTACATAAAATTATTCGTGATCAACATTCTGATTTTAGAGTAACTGCTGAGCATCTGTTTCAAGTTTCATTAGATACATATCCACAATTATATGCATATGTTCGTGGGCATTTGTCAGAGGATGAGCTAGTACGATATAACAACATGGAGCGAGCAAGATTACAAGAAGCATGGCGTCCACTTACTCCTCCTAGAAATAATAATGATAATGCTGATTCTAGCGATTCTGATTGATCTATGGCAAAATAGTGCAGAAATAAACATGTATAATAGAGGTCAAATAATATGAAGAAAATGGCACTTATAGTTCTAGTAGCAACAGCAACAGTACATGCAAGTGACGCATCAAAAGCTGCTGGAGCTGGTCATCTAACTCAAGAGCAGCGAGAGATTCTACAACGAAAAATGAAAGAACAGGATGACCGTATGCGTGCAACATTAAGAATGTTGAGCGGAGAAATTTCCCGTGACCCTACGGGCGATAATTTTATTCAGAGCGTATCGCAAGCAATGGAAAGGGTTACTAGCGGTCATCCAAGTGTGACACAAAACAAAAAAGGGGAATAAGTATGAAGAAGCTGTTATTTATAGCTTTGATAGCAACAGTAGCAGTACATGCAAGTGATGCACCAAAGGGTGATGATGCGAAATTGCAAGCTTTAATAGCTGCGGGTTCAGCGGGGCAAACAGACAGTGATGCAAAAAAAGCAAAATTAACCGAAGCGGCTACAAACGCAGCGAGTGCTTTACCAAGGGGTTATGATCAACTCAAGGGGGCGTGTCTGTGTGCTGTTGTTGCACAAGATACAACTGAGCAACAAGCTGCTGCATTCAGTAAAGCTCCAGCAAGAGTAGCAACGCTGAATTATAAAGATATATTTGGAGATAGTTCAGATGGTGAAGACAGCCCAGTATTTTTAGGTTCAGATGATGAAGATCCTTCATATTCTGCACCGGTATCGTCTGGACAAGGGTATTTGACGACTGCCGTTTTGACAGATGGTAGGGTACAATCACAACCTACATATCCAGATAATAAAGATGAACCATCGCCAACATTTTCTGTTCCAGATGATAAAAAAATTCTAATAGTTTGCCCTATGTAGGAACATATTATTCTTCTGAAACAACGACATATATGGCGAATTGTCCTTCAAGCAGTTTTGAAGATAATGGTGTAGCTAAGAAATAATAAGTAGAAAAATAGTATGCAAAATTATTATTTATAGTTTTAGCGGCAACAGGATGGGTCTATGCAAGTGATAAGCCTCAAAAAGCTGCTTTTAAAAGTTAACCTCTAGAGGTTGTTGTGTTGACTCTTGTTCTGGTAACGTTTCTCCTGATAGTCTAGAAGATATTGTTCTATATACAGGGGGAGCGTATGAAAAAAATAATCTTGCTGCTATGTGCGGTGCATCTAGGGACACTGGTGAGTGTGCAAAAAAATAGAGCTACTGGCTCTATCGGGCATTCACCACAAGAGATGGCAACTATTAAAAAGTACTTTTCTCAACAGTATCTTAAAGACCATGTCAAAACGTTTGATACAAAAATTTTACCTCGATTAGAGCTGTATACTGATGCGCGTGGAAAAAAGTTAATCTACCGCCACATAGAACATGGTACAATAGCTAATATTAAGCTTGCTCCTTGTAGAATGGGTACCGTTAAGCTTGACCTTAAAGAACCTAAGTTTTCTTGTAAACGTAAATAATAAAGCTACGGTTATATAAAGTATTATTATTATAAGCTCTAGATTGACCTTTTACTTAAAACTCTTGAACCATATGTCTTCTACTTGCTACTATCGGTTATAAGAAGTATCTGAAAGTATCTTCAAAAACCAATAAAAGGAGGTTGTATGAAGAAGTTATTAGTCTTAGGTTTTGCGTTATTAAGCTCAGGTGCAGCTCAAGCTAGCGAATATATACCGGGTCAATCTGCAACGGGTGGACCTGTAGAATATTCTACCGGCCGTCAAGCAAGAATGGGTGGTATAGTGGGCGGTAAAATTAGCGCACAGCAGTATGCTGATCAAATGCGATATAAGCATTTGTTTTCTCAGCAATGGATACAGCAAAATAGAGAAGTATTTTTCAAACAAGTTCTTCCGTATATTAAAGTCATGAATATGATGGGTCAACTTACTATTAGTTGGCAGCGTAATGCCGGTACAATGCCTGTTATGTACAATATGAATATGTGTCAATACGGTCAGATTACTTTTAATATTGGTAACTATACATTTGGTTGTGATGCAAAAGCGTCAACTATGCCTAACATGAATATGCGTGCTAATTCTGCAAAATACAGACGTAATCAATAAATCATTATAAGCGTGTTTTTGTTTATAAAAGTTATTAAGGAGGTTGTATGAAGAAGTTATTAGTTTTAGGTGTTATGTTATTAAGTTCAGTTGCTGCACAAGCTGTAGTTGCTATGGCAGATATGAATCAACCTGTTGGTGGTTACCGTATGGGTCAATCTCGACCAAATCAACAAAGCCAACAAGATATTAGAGCAATTAACGCACTGTTTTATGGTGGTAAAGCTCCAGCACGTGTTTTGCCCTATTTAACGTTAGACAGACAATTTAATGTCTTAAGATACTATCCAAATAATGGTTCTAATCCAATGGCGTGGCCACATGTGAGAATAGGTATCGACTGTTTAGCGGGTTATATTGGATACGATCAGCAAACGAACAAATTTACTTGTTATAAGTATCCGGCAAAAGCAACTTCAGCATCACGACGTGCAGCTGGAAGCAGTATGTCTAATTATGGTCGCTAAACTGTAATTGCTTATACACGTTGGCGAAAGTTATGGAAAAAGAGGCCGTATGAAGAAGATGTTATTTTTAGCAATTATGATGATAGTAGGTGGGTATACTGCTCTGCACGCAGGTGCCGCTAGATATGCTCCGGCTTACTACTATGAACTTGATGGAATTGCCTTACGTAACAACGGTCAGCCTGGTGCGTTTTTACAAAATGATGTAACAGCAGACCAACTGAGAAATATGTTTTCTCAAGACTGGCTTAATCAATATGAGCATCGATTTGCAAGGGAAGTTCTCCCTTATATAACGAGTGCTGGTATTGAGAATGGTGCATTTATTATAGCTTTTAAGCGACGTGTGTCTCAGGCAGCGATTAGATTTGATATGAGTCGTTGTCCAGTGGGTCAGTTTACGTTTGATTTTGATACCAATCGATTCGGTTGTGCGGTAGCAAATTAATAAGTGTGTATGATGTAAAAAATTAAGGGAGCAATACGCTCCCTTTTTTTTAGTACAAAATATCACTGTCTTTTAGTGCAAAAAATTAAATTCTTTAAACATGCATTCAATAATCTGAATACGCTGTTCTGGCGTAAGCATATCGTTTGCAAGCTGTTCATTATACATGATGTAGCGTGGGCGTTCTTTAGCTGAAAGCTTTTTAATATATCCCTGTAAACGTGCAGTTAAGTATCTGCAGATGCCGATCGTGTGCGTATCAAGCGTGTCTTGGTAACGGTGGCCATTCAGTGTTATTTGTAAAGAGAGAAGATCATGCTTAAGAGGTTCTATAAATGTTCGTTTGGTGATGCGGTTTGTTAATGCAATGGTACTTTTATAAAAAGCATAACCAGCAACAGTTGCGGGTATGGTGGCCATCATGCCGAAAGTCAGTTGTTGTTTTGCAACAAGCTCGCGTATTAAGTTTGCCAAGGCGTTTTTTTGAATAAATGTTTTGATAATAGAAAGTCCAAATATTCGTGCAATAAGATCTGATGATTCGCTAGATTGAGCTGCTGGTGGGGGAGTGCTTAAAAGAGCAGTGCGCGTAAATGTACTGCTTTGCTGTTGGCCAATATACGCAATAATTTCATTTAATACTTTGTTGGAGTTGTTTACTAAGTAAAAATAAAAATCCGTTATTATTGATTCTTTTTCTTCAACAGATAATGATGTAATAATTCGTCCGTTAAGGCTTTTCTCAATACATTCTTTAATTTTAGGGCAAGATGATTTTTGCGCATCACTAATCCATAGTGTGTAGTCATTATTAACATCTTCTACAGCTTTTTTTGTATTTGATCCTAATACTGCTTGATCGGGTTCGTGTTGTTTATCTTTAAAAAGAATTTCATACATGTTTTGACATGGCTTTACGCAATGTTCATTAATCCAATGAGCAAAATGTGTGCGTCCATCTTCGTTATATAATCGTGTTGTTAAATCTGTTAGTTGTGTTGTTCTTTCTTGATATAATCGCCCGCCTAAAAAATTTCGTATTGCAGGAGCATCATGATTTACAACTTCAATATAGTTGATGCCATCTTTTTGTGCATATCGATAATTACATAAATAATTATTTGGACCATCAGGGATATGACTTATCACATCTTTGAGCGAATCACCTTCTATTTGGAACAGTGTTTTACCAGAAAGTTTATGTTTAGTGAGTAGGTAGCCTGCTATTATAATGCTAGATGCAGCTGTATATTTTATCCAGTGGCGGTGCCAGACTGAAGGAATGGCGCAGGTATTGAGTAGGCTATAACTTTCCGCCTTAAGGGCGTGCCATGCTTTATCTGTTTCTGGGGAAAGTGTACAAGATGCTGGATGGTGAAGTTCAAGAGAGCCTAGAAAGAAGGCAAGTTTATCAAAAAGGGCTTTGGCGATATCTGCTTTAAGGGGCGTTTGGTGGTGCCATTTTTCATCAAACCACACAGTAGGTGGACTGGAAATATATTTTTTAAGCTTGCTGTGGTTAACTTCTTGCCAATATTGTTCCGCTTGAGCTGCTTGATCCATAAGGCTACAGAGTTCGTGGATAATCTCTGTTTGAGGGGTAACTAAGTCTTCTTGCGCTGTTGCAGATAAGCTTATTATAAGCAGACTGCTTGCGAGTATAAGCTTGTATAGGTGGTTCATAGACATGAATACTTTCTGGTAATCGTGAATAAATAAGCCAAGACCTAAGATACGCTACCTACTCTTTTTTGCAAAATGGTGCAGACAAGTGGTTTTGTTTATGGTACTATTGAGAGCCTAAAGGTTATATTCCTCCCATTAAAAAGGTCAAACAGATGGCACACATACCTGAGTTCGAGCGTTATGCAATCATCGCAACTGGCGGCAAGCAGTATCAGGCTATTGAAGGTAAAACAATAGCAATTGAGAAACTTGAAGGTGAAGCTGGGGATATCGTTGAATTTGCAGATGTTCTTTTTCGCAAGCTTGGAGCAGAACAGTACGAAATTGGTACTCCAACACTCAGCGGTGCAGTAAAAGCTTCTATCGTCAAACAGATGAAGGGGCCAAAGATTGATATTTTCCACTTTAAACGCCGTAAGAAATCACGCGTTAAACAGGGACATCGTCAGTTAATTACTGTAGTTCGCATCGAATCATTGGGCGCTAAATAAATCGCGCTTAAAGCTTGATAATAAATTAAGGCAGCTTTTTACGGCTGCCTTTTTTTACGTTTTCTTTTGAATCTTAGTGGCGCTGTTATGTTAAACGCGCAATCTTTTTCAAATCCTGTTCTTTACCAGCAAACATCAGAAGATCACCTTCTTGGACCACGTGTTGTGGATCGGCAGGGATAAAATCTTCTTCTTCTTTGCGTGCAATACAACGAACTTTAAAGTTTTTGTACAACTCAAGATCGTTGATGGTGGTGCCTACAAAACATGCAGGAGCCGTAATCTGACTGAGCGAGAACTGGTTGGTGATTCTAAAAAATTTGGTAAATGGTGAACTGATCTGTTCAGCCAAACGAACACCAATGTCCTGTTCTGGGATAATCGTTTCGCTTGCACCAATAAGCATCACAATTTCTTTGTGAATATCGTTAATGGTACGGGTGATCACGCGCGGTACATGCAGACGCTTTTTTAAGAGCGCGGTAATCAAGATCGATTGTGCAAAGTTTTCACCGGGCGCTACAATTACCGTATCCATTTCTTCAACACCTACTGAACGCAATGCTGCTTCGTCAGTAACGCGCATGCAGATTGCTTGAGTAACTGAATCTCGAATAGAAGCTATAATTTCTTCGTTGCTATCAATAGCAAGAACTTCTATGCCCCGTTCAGCAAGCGTGGTAGCAACGCTGTAGCCAAAACGGCCAAGGCCTATAACGCATACTTTCATATAAAATCCTTTACGTAATCATCATACGTTCTTCAGGGTATGAGTACTCTGAAGAATCAACTCGTTTGCGCAACGCAATAAGAAGCGTGAGTGAGCCAATACGGCCAATAAACATACTGAGCATAATGAGGCATTTACCAACCACTGACAGATAGGGTGTTATACCAATCGACGCGCCAAGGGTGGTATATGCGGACATTGTTTCAAAAAATATATCTAAGAACGACCATGTTTTTTCTGTAATTAATAAACAGAAGGTGGTGATCACAATCCACACGATACTTAACGTAACAACGGCAAGTGCTCGGTAGATCTGATCTTTCATCAGGCGTCGGCCTTTAATGTTAACGGCAGCTTTGTTTAAAATGGCTGCGTTAATGGTCGCTATAAAAATAGCTGCGGTAGTAATTTTGACACCACTCCCTGTTGAGCCAGGTGCAGAACCAACAAACGCATTGAGTATTAATGCAAAGAGTGATGCGTGTTGCATATCGTTAGGATACACGCTCATATAACCCCCACTGCGTGAAGCAACAGAGGTAAAGAAAGCATTAAGTAGTTGAACCGGTCGAGACATCATTTCAAACGTATTGTTATGTTCTAAGAGCCAGAATAATATCGTGCTCGCAATAACAAAAAAGAAGTAATAATGGAGAATAACACGTGTTTGTAGTGCAAGAGGCGCCGTGTGTTTTGTTAAAGAAAACGGGCCATAGCGATTAAAAATTTCGTTCCAGGTGATAAATCCAAGGCCACCTGCACACATTAAAAAGCTGGTGGTAAGCATCATGGTATAGCTGGTATTAAAGTCGACCATGCCATTGGTAAAGGGGGTCATACCCGCATTACAGAATGACGATATTGCATGAAAGCAGGAATAGAGCACTGCTTTGCCGGTAGGAAAGTGATGTTTTAATGTTTGGTAGATAGCGATAGCGCCGATACTTTCTAGAATAAAGGTGAGGCCTATAATAAAAATTAAGATCTTGCGTGTGTTCTTCCACGATTCAAGATCGAGCATTTCACCAGCAATGACTTGTGTTGCTAGACCTAAATTTACAAAGAGCGATACGACAAACAGGGTAAGCGTAATAAGCCCTAGACCGCCAATTTGCATGAGTATCATCATGATGATTAAACCAAAATCATTGAAGGCATTAACCGGTACAGTTAAGAGCCCTGTAACGCAGGTGCATGATGTTGCGGTGAACAGGACATCAATGGGGCTCACTGGTTGGCTTTGGCAAAAAGGGAAACTGAGTATGAGAGCGCCAACAAGAATTGCCAATGACATTGAAATTAAAATAGTACGACTAGGCGAAAAAAAGTGACTGTGTGCCATAACGATCCCTTTAGGTAACGATTACTAATGATGCAACAAGCAGCACAACAAACGTTAACAAGAGCGTGTTAAAGTGAGTATCGATGAATTCCTTGATTTTTGGTCCCCAGATGTACACTGCTATACCAATCATGTAAAAACGTGCGCCGCGTGCAAGAAACGAACATAAAACAAACGGTCCAAACGAGAGTTTACAAAAACCTGCAGTCAGTGTTACCAACTTATACGGTATCATCGGTGTAAAGCCGGCAATCAGCACGGCCCAGTTTTGATACAGTTTATATTTGATACACAGAGCATCAAAGGTTGCTTGGCTTGCAAAAATGTTCACCAAGGGTTGGCCAACGGTTGCCCATACGGAAAGGCCGATGCCGTAAGCTACCATGCCACCAATGACTGATCCTGCAGTTGCTACCGTTGCGTACCAGATAGATTTTTTGCGGTTCTCTATGCAGAACACAATGAGCAGCGGATCGGTTGGTATGAAGAAGATTGATTCAATAAAAAAGAGCGCGCCCAACATCCACGTGCCATACGGTGAGTGAACGAAGGTGCCCATCCAGTCGTACAAGCGGCGAATGCTGCTCGTTGTCCATTGTACTCCCGGAATTGCATACAACATACTGCCTCTCTTTTTCATTTCAGTCTTTGCTCAAGATACGCGTCTAGTTTGTCGATTGCTATACGTTCTTGCTTGGTTGTATCACGGTGGCGAACCGTAACGCAATGGTCTTCAAGTGATTCAAAATCGTAGGTGATACAGAATGGTGTACCAATCTCGTCTTGGCGACGGTATCGTTTACCAATAGAACCGGATTCGTCCAAGGTAACGCTCATACCTTTGTCTTCAAAGTGTTGATAGAGTGGCAAGAGGTTATCAGATAATTTTTTTGATAATGACATAAAAGCAGCTTTAATAGGTGCTAAACGAGGATGTAATTTAAGGACAACACGTTCTTCGCCATCCACTATATCTTGGTAATACGCATCAAATAGTGTGGTTAAAAAGAGACGGTCAAGGCCAACAGAAGATTCAATAACGACCGGCATAAACGATGTTTTTGTTTCTTCGTCATACACCGCTAAGTCTTTACCTGAATGGGTTGTATGCTGCGTTAAATCAAAAGATCCGCGGTGCGCAATACCTTCAAGTTCTTTCCAACCAAAAGGGAACTGATATTCAACGTCAGAACATGCAGTTGAGTAGTGTGCAAGTTCTTCTTTGCCATGCGGGTGTGTTCTGATTTTTGCAGTATCAATACCAATTTGTTTATAGAAGTTAAGACGGTGTTGTACCCAGAAAGCAAACGTAGCGTCAGCATCTTCCGGTTTACAGAAAAATTCTATTTCCATTTGTTCAAATTCGCGCATACGGAATAAGAACTGTTTAGGAGTAATTTCGTTTCTAAATGCTTTACCAATCTGTGCAATACCAAACGGTACTTTAACGCGACAGGTAGAAAGGACGTTTTTAAAGTTTACAAAAATAGCTTGTGCAGTTTCTGGTCGCAAATAGGCTATCGATGAGCCATCTTCTAATGCGCCTACTTGAGTTTTAAACATCATGTTGAACGAGCGAATATCGGTCCAATCGTTTTTACCGCATGCAGGGCAACCAGCAGTCAAATCAAATTCATCTGCTCTAAAACGTTTTTTACAGCTTTTACAATCGACCATAGGATCATGAAATCCATCAACATGGCCAGATGCTTTCCACACAGCTTGAGGCCCCAGTAATGAACCTTCAAATTCAACAATAGGTCCAAGGTTATTTTTTAATGATTGGAGCCATGCATTACGAAGGTTTCTTTTAAGCAAAACCCCCATAGGTCCAAAGTCATACACACCATTAAGGCCACCATAAATATCTGCTGCCGGATAGACAAAACCTCTGCGTTTGCAAAAGGCTACTAATGTCTCAAGGGATGCTGCATATGCGCTTGCGTTCATTGATATATTCCTTACACTCATACATACTATTTTAGGCTATAAAGCCTATCATATCTAAAAAAAAAAGCACTGATGTTGCGTATCTTATTACATAAAAAGGACGGTACAGATGATCTTGTTAAAGCAGGTAGTATGGCTCGGTTTGATCTTAATAAGCAGCAGTTGTAGTTATGCTGGTCATTCTCACTGGAAGCCTATTCAAGATATTGCTCAATATGCGGTAGTACAGATTATTAACCATACGCTTGAAGTGGATGAGCTGGTTCCTTTTAGACGCGGTAGTTCAGAAAGTAGGGGGAGTGGTTTTGTACTGCATGGTGGGTATGTTGTTACTAATTTTCATGTGGTAAAGAACGCTATTCGCATTTTTATGCAGATGCCTCTTTTGTTTGGGCATCAGCGTTTTGAGCTTGAACTGGTTGGTATTGCTCCAGATTCTGATATTGCCTTGCTGTATATAAAAGAGTCTGACCAAGAGGCTATTGTGGCTAAGCATGGTAGTA
>JACCDN010889558.1_pt1 | contig 14674 bp, 8 predicted proteins | sample 7441691 | NCBI WGS metagenome assembly JACCDN01 (sample SAMN15323439, study PRJNA562643) | freshwater metagenome | isolation source: river surface water | place: USA:Blue River Watershed | collected 2017-08-16
ATTTTAGCAATGCAAACATTAATTTTAAAATTAATATTATCTCGCTCATCTTTCTTTTCCCATTTTACTTGTTCTGCATTCTGAAAGACAGGGTTCAGTTGTATTTCATCAATAAGCCCCTGGATAGGATTGTTATGAGCTAAGTTGTCGCGATGCAAGCTACCTGTCAAATTTTTGATGTTAGCAAGAATGACATCCATTCTTTGTCTGTACAAATCTCTAGATGGTCGGCCATTAAATTCAAGGACTAGATAGTCAGGCTCAACCCTATTGAGCTGCGCTTCCAAGCCATTTAACAAGTTTATTTTTTCTCCCCTAGAAAGACCTGAGTTTTTAATAGTATCTAAAAGCAACGCTACAGGACGGTTAAAAGTCCCATCATTATCGTCAGCAATCTGAGCCATATCAACAATGAAAGGAGCTATGTTAATATCTTGCGCAATTTTCTCCTGGATTATTTGAAACATATGCGGATCAGGCTGTACAACAAGCGCCTGCCGTTGCTGTTCTGCTTGTCGAGCTTGCGCCTGTTGTTGCTGCTGGGCGAGAGCCGCTGCCTGTTCCCGCTGCTGCTGCTGGGCGAGAGCCGCCGCCTGTGCATTACGTTGTTGCTGTTCTGCTTGTCGAGCTTGCGCCTGTTGTTGCTGTTGGGCTAAAGCCGCTGCCTGTTCCCGTTGCTGCTGTTGAGCCTGGGCTGCTTGCTGTTGAGCGAGTAGAGCCGCAGCTTCTCGTGCCGCCCTCAACCGTTCTTGCATAGCCTCCGCCTCTACCGGCAGGCTTATTGTTATGGCCAAAGCGGTTAGGCTTGTTTTGATGACTGTTGATTTTTTCATGGTGCGTACCTCCTTTAATAATTTCTTTCTCACTGAATAAAAATTCTCACTATGCGTAAATTTTGAAAATAGATTAAGTCACACATTCCTCGTCTTTAAAAGCGTCTTTTATGGATCCGTTCTCCGCGCTTAAGCACTTGCCGCTCCTTCCCGTAACTGAATTTTTGTTACGGTATGGTGAGGAGCCTCCACCCCCGCGCCCCAACATAACGGCGGGGGTCAACGCTGTGGCGTGGCAATCCGGGTATCTTCAAATCCGTTGAATATATTAAAGAGTTTGTTTTTTCCTGAAAAAACTTTATTAAGAATCCAGGAAGCTTTTGCTCTTTAGTTTAAGTATAGCTTTTATATAAGAGTGTTCTTTGAATGATGCAAGTATTTTTTAATTTTTAATTTAACTTAAATTAGCGGGTCAGCGTAACGCCTCACGCTCATAAAGGGTGAGGCTTCTCCGGTTTTACGCATTAAAATCCAGTCCCATCAGGCGGTACATCGCTGGTTTATTGGTCCAGTCCTCCATAACCTTGACATGAAGGAACAGGTGGACGGTTCGGTTCAGGAAGAGGGACATTTCTTCCCGCGCTGCGCTGCTAATGGCCTTGATCTGGCGTCCGCCTTTTCCTAACACAATAGCCTTTTGCCCTTCCCGCGCCACATAAATGACTTGATTGACTTTTACGGTTCCGTTCTCAAATTCTTCCCATGCTTCCGTTTCCACCATCGTGCTGTACGGCAGTTCATGATGCAGCCGTTGGAAAAGTTGTTCGCGGGTTATTTCCGCTGACCATAATTTTTGGGGCATATCCGTAAGTTGGTCTTCGGGATATAACCACGGGCTGATGGGCGCTTCAGAAGCCAGAAAACGGGTAAAGTCCGGTACGCCGTCGCCTGTGAGGGCGGAGATCATAAAAGTACGAGCAATATTCGTAAAGGACTGGAACTTTGCCGCTATTTCCAGTAAGGCCGTATGTTTTACCTGATCAATTTTATTCAAAACCAGAATAACGGGGCGACGGCCCAGCTTTTCTAAAATGGCGACGCTGCTGGCAAGAGACTTTTGGCTCACATCCACGATCAGCGCCGTCAGGTCCGCATCCCGGCTGGCTTCCCAGGCTGCCTGGACCATGGCGCGTTCCAAACGTTTTTGGGGGGTGAAAATGCCGGGGGTGTCCACCAGAATCAGCTGGCTATCTTCCTGAACCGTTATGCCTAAAATACGCTGGCGCGTGGTTTGGACTTTGCTGGATACGATGGTGACTTTACGCCCCACCAATTGGTTAATGAGCGTCGATTTGCCCGCATTGGGCGCGCCCAGGATCGCGACAAAGCCGCATCGGGTTTGCATCATTTCAGGTTCCTGGGGCATCTTCAGTTTTCCATTTCTTCTAAAAGTATTTTTGCCGCCATCTGTTCCGCTTGGCGTTTGGAGACGCCCGTTCCAACCGCTTCGCCCAACTCCTCGACGGATACCTGAACCATAAAAGTCGGGGTGTGGGCAGGGCCGGAATGGTCAAGGACCTTATAGACAGGGACGCGCCCTGCGCCTTTGGACTGGGCCAGTTCCTGCAAGGCTGTCTTGGCATCCCGGGGAGGGCGCCGGTCTTTTTCCAGAAGAGCGGGCCAATACGTATGAATAAAAGCGGCGGCGGCGTCCAGTCCCCCGTCCAGATAAAGAGCGCCAATGAGCGCTTCAACAGCGTCCGCCAGAATAACGGAATGGGGAGAGATATTTCCAAGGGAAGCTTGTAAATAAGCGGATAGCTGCATGTGACGGGCAACCTCCAGGCAGGCTTCCCGGCATACCAGGGCTGCAAAGCGCCTCGCCAAATCACCCTCTTTTTCTGACCGGTACCGCTCATAAACCATTTGGGCGACCAAAAGGCCAAGAACGCGGTCTCCGAGAAATTCCAGCCGCTCAAAATCGCTCACTTTACGGGAGCGGGTATGGCTCGGATGGATCAGAGCTTTCTTCAACAAACTTTTATCCTGAAAGGTATAAGGAATTTTTTCCAGAAAAGAGGGATTGATCATCGTTTTCTTCTTGTCTTCTTGAATTTTTTATGGGGTGTTTTTTCTCTTTTTCCCGTAAGTTCGTTGTCTTCCTTAATGCCAAAAACAAGGCTATTTGCCGTAATATCAGCGGATTTCAAGAAAACTTCCAGCGGGCTTCCCAGTTGATAGGTCGTTTTTGTGCGGCGGTCAACCAGGCGGTAACCGCCTTCATCATAGTAAAATGCATCGCCTCCTAAAGCGCCACGCGGGATAAATCCTTGCGCTCCTGAATCATCAATAGCTACAAATAGCCCTACTTTTGCAACCCCCACAATTTTGGCGGCAAACGTTTCTCCCACATGAGGAAAATGATAAGCGGTCACAAAACGGTCCATGACTTCGCGCTCTGCGGTAGCAGCCTGGCGCTCTGTCGCAGAGATATGGTCCGCAATGGATAGCAGGGGCGTGGATTTATCGGCGAGGCCATCCGCTCCCAATTGAAGGGCGGAAATGAGGGAGCGGTGAACAATCAGGTCCGCGTACCGCCGAATGGGGGAAGTAAAGTGGGCATAGTGGGACAAACTTAAACCAAAATGGCCGATATTGAGAGGGCTATACCGGGCTTGGGCCTGGGATCGTAAAACAAGGTCAGAAATCATTTGCGCCACAGGCGTAGTCCGTGTCGCCTTTAACAATTCGTTAAACTGGGCAGGCTGCGGGTTGGTCGCTTTTGTAAAGGAAATTTTCATCTTCCGCAAAATTTGGCGAAGGTTGGCGACCCGTAAGGCGTCAGGCGCATCATGAATGCGGTAAAGACATGGCCAGCCTTTACCGCCCAGTGTTTTTGCGGCCGCCACGTTCGCGGCGATCATAAATTCTTCAATCAGGCGGTGGCTGTCATACCGGGGACGCGGGACAATACGGTCAATGTGGCCATCAGGGCCAAAAATAACCTGGCGTTCAGGTTGCTCAATGTCGAGGGCGCCCCGGCGGCGGCGTGCTCTCGCCAATGATTGGTAGGCGCCATAAAGGGGTTGAATGACGGTATCGAAAAGAGGGCTTGTGATATCGTCCGGCAACCCGTCTATCGCTTGCTGCGCTTGCGTATAGGTAAGACGCGCCCGGGAACGCATCAATCCCCGCTTAATGCGGTGAGATTTCACCTTTCCATCAGATGACAAAATCATCTCAACCGCAAGGCACGCCCGGTCAACATGGGGTTTGAGGGAACACAAGTCATTTGACAGGGCTTCGGGCAGCATGGGCACAACCCGGTCAGGGAAATAGACGGAGTTTCCGCGCTCCCGGGCTGCCTGGTCAAGGGCATCTCCCGGACGCACGTAATAGGCGACATCAGCAATAGCGACAATAATCCGCCAGCCGCCTGAATTACGCGGATCTTCATCAGCAGCCGCCCACACGGCGTCATCAAAGTCTCGGGCGTCTTCTCCATCAATTGTAACAAGGGGAAGGTCCCGCAAATCAGCCCGCTTTCCCAATTCAGGGACTTTTCCTTGCGCGCTTAACGCCACCGCTTCTTTGGAGAAAGTATGGGGCAAGCGATGCGCATAGACCGCCATTTGGCTAAAGGTAGCGGGGTTATCCATCCGGCCAATTTTTTCATGAATTTTTGGCCCCTGGGTTGCAGAGACGGAATAAGCTAAAATATCGCCGTCCTGAAGCCCCTTGGATTCTGCAGCTGTTAGCCGCGTGCCGGGAAACGTATCTTTGTGATGGCAGGATGAAAGGCGGCCGCTTCCATCAGGCGCCCGCGTAAAGATACCCAAATGCGCTTTTGCTGTTTTCTCAAGCTGCTTAATGACTTCTGCACGCCAAAGGTCTTTTTCGTGCGCTTGCAAGCGAACCAGTACATGGCTTCCCATTCCCGGCGCGCTTTGGAGGGCTTTAGGGTGGGGGCGGATACGGCGGGTGGGGAGAAGTTCAATTTGAGGGGCAGGGGTTTCGGACGGCCAGCCGAGAGGGACAGCAATTAACTCGGCATCCTCTCCGACGGCAATAATTTCAGCAACCAGGACATGTCCCACCGCAAGCGGGCGGTCTGTAACGGTTATCCGGCGCCGGGGTCCCCGGTCAAGCTTGCCTTCTTCCTCTAGATCAGAGAGAAGTTGCTTGAGGGCAATGCGCTCATCCCCCTGGACGTTTAATTGGCGGGCAATCTGGTTTTTTGTCAGAGGGACATCGCTGCTTGCCAGAAGTTCTAAAACCGTTTTTCGTAAATCAGCGGGGGAGGGGGAGGTATGTCTTTTCTTTTTCATTCTGGAACCACTATAGCTGATTTTTAAAGGTTTTGGAATAGATTTATCCATGCATTGAAACCAGGAAATTTAAAAACCGGACTCTAACCGTGTTCCGTAAAGGATTTTTTCTCTCCTGCCTCCCCATGATAGGGCGTGTCATCAATTGAAGGATTTTGTGGCGAAAATGGCGGGTTTTGAGAACCGTATCGCAAGAATACATTAAGGCGTATTTTTAGAAACGGAAGCGCAGAAAACCACCATTTGCAGTCCAAAAGCCGAGCATTGATGACACGCCCTGGTATATTAATATGAGGGCATACCCTCATTCACCAGCCTTTTTGTTAAGACCTTTTAGGTCAAAGGCTTAAACCTGGTTCCGGCTTGTTCAATTTTTTCCAGGATCACCGATTTTGCATTCACGGGGAGCATAAGTCGTTTTATACCACTTTATAATCCCAAAGAAACTAATGCCGCACCATATGATTTCTATGAAGACCGCTGTCAGGTTCCAGGCATTGACTAAAGAGAATAAAATCAAGAGGGCGCCAGCAAGATTCAAGAGGGAATAGACCAGTCCATCTGAGGACAGTTTTTTTGCTTGAAGAAAGAAATAGGCCAAAAGGATGGCGATGGCGCCAAAAAATCCGATGATATCATGAAATTCTACTGTTGGGCATTGCATCTTTGTTACTCCTCATGTGTATATGCCCCCATGAATCAAAAACAGGTTTTTTGGTCTTTTGATCCCGGGCGGTCTTTTCATCCCCTGTTTCTTTTCACGAGGGGTATAGCTTTTATACAGAAGAAGGGGCGGCAATGTAAATCAATAACCCAAAAAGGCCATACTTCTTGCAAAGTCGGGCAATAGAAGTTTGTTGCCTGCGTTATCCGCCTCACCCTTCAATTGATGACACGCTACACGTTGCGCAGGATTTTCATGAGGATCTCGAATTCTTGCGGCGACTGGGCAATTTCACCAAATATATCAAGAACATTCTTGTTTTGCCACCGGATGAGTTGCCGGAGAAGCTGGGAAGCGAAACTATGGGGGTCGTTTTGTTCAAGGAAAGTAGCAATGATGGCAAGTTGCCGGTAAGCATCATCGCGGGTTCTCAAATCAAGGTTTTCAGAAGGCATTTCTTTGGGGACATCCTTAAGGGGTGGAGTAAACATAACATCCGCTGGCGCAAGGCGAACAGGTGGTGCAGGGTCCCCGGGAGGACTGGGCGCCGTGTTTTCCAAAGCAGGCATATCGGAGGCAGGCGCGTTGATCGTTTTTGATGCCGGTTCCTGGATGGGCGGTGGAGGGTTACGCGCCTGGAGGGTTGTGGTCAGGATTCTCTCCATTTCTTTTAATGTTCCGAATATCTGGGAAAAAGAAGGGGAGTCAGCCCCTAATAAAGTTGATAATATATCTTTTAAATTTTGTGTTGTTCGCGAAGCTTCAGCAATATTTTTCTGGTTCTTTAAGAGACAATCATCCGGGGTTTGACTCAGGCTCCGTTGAAATTCCTCCGTCGTTCCCATGGCTTTAGAGGGGTCTTTACTGGAAGATGAGTTGCTTGTCTTTTCAGCGCGTTTTTGAGTTGCGTCGTTATGTTGAGCTGACTTGTAAAAACCCAACCCAAAGCTGGTTTGTTCAAATTTTGGTTGAGTGAGGGGAACCAGGAGAAGCCGTGAGGAAAAAGCCATGTCCATCCATTCAAAAATCATGAGGCGATTTTCTATATCGCCGCCCTCTTGAGGCCGGGGATGAATGAGTTTCCAAAAGGTTTCACAAAGGCTGGAGAAAAGCCGGATCCCCCGCGTATACCCTTCGATCCCCTCGAGGGACGTCCAGGCTTCGGTTAACCAGGCGGCAATTTGCAGGTCTTTGGATTTTTTGATTAAAGCGTCACTGCATAAGCTTTCAATCTTGCCCCAGTCCGCCCGTTTGAGATCCGTTGTCCAAACGCCCATGGACAGACGCGGATCATCCTCTTGTCGGGAGAGGCGAATTTCATCATAAACAATTTCATATCGTAAGGAGGGGCCTACCGGATCTTCGGGCGATATATTTTTTAAGAAATCCTCAAAGTTGGGGATTTTGCTTGGGAAGGCAGAAGGGGGAGGAGAGGGGAAATCCGTCATTCTTCACTTCCTTTATTTTTTGCCGGGGGTTCTTCAGCGCCTTCATCTTCAGAATTTTTAGACGGCTTCGCTGCCTCTTTTTTGTCTTTTTCCCCTCTATTCGCAACGTCTTCCATAATATCCGGGGATGGCTCCACCAATTCCTGGACAATAACGGCTTTGTCAGCCATGTCCAAAATTTTTTGATCCAAACCGGGGGCATCTGTCGGGAAAGCGGGAAGTTTCAAAATGCTTCCCGGTTTCTTCCCTTGACCCGGTTTTTGTAAAACAATCCTGTTATAAATCATGGTCTTTTCATCAGGGCCATTCGGAATCTCAAAGCGTAAGGTATAAGGTTGCGTGTCAACCATATTGGTAAAATCGCTGCTGATTGTTTGCTGGCTACGCATCATCCACAACAGGGCCCACGGAGCCGGATAGGTGTAAGTGACAGTTTGTTCATCAACGGCCATAAAAGGTTGCGCCTCATCAAGAAAGGGTTGTGTTTCCGCTGAATCAGGCCAGCGGAAGGTTAATGTAACAGGATTTCCATAACTCCATCGTCCGGCCCGTTTCTTGTCATGATTCGAAATGGTTGAGGTTTCATCCGGCGCAATCGCCCATTCAATGATCATATTACCGCCAACTTCTTTCTCCTGATTAACACGGAAGTCAATGTTAAAATCAAAGGTTGGCACGTCACCCGGCGCTTTTGAGTTTAAATAGGTGTGAAAAAAATCTTTTACGCCCTCCATGTCTTTCAAAAACTGGTAAGGTTCTTTAGCGGCGTCCCCCAATTGGTAAATCTGTTCCAGGATATCCTGCGGGCTATCTCCACACTCATGATAGAGGGTGAAGAAAGTTTTGATATCGTCGGGTTCTACGTCTCCCTGGCTTTGGGAGAGGTTTTCTCCCACAAAGGGAAATTTGCCTTTCAAGGATTCATTAAAGATCTCAACCAGCTTTTCGTAGTTCCTGATGCTATCCTGACGCTTGGCTATCTCGCACCGGCACATCAGGGCGCGTTGTAACTGGAGGCGGCGATCCATGAAAAAGTCACCAGAAGCTTTCTTGATGCTGCCGAGGGTAAACTTCTGAAAGCAATTACCCATCGTCAGGTTGGCGGTGTCTTTACCAATAAAATTTTCCAGTGAGGAGATTGTATTGTCAGGTTTTCGCTTATCATATTGCGAGAGCTGGTCAATAACCCGGCTCCAGCGCTGAACAAGGGCCTTCTTGCCAACGAATGCTTGCATCATATTGGATCCAAGAAGGGTAATAATGGGCTGCGCATAATCAATCGCCAGGTGAGAAATGAGTTGGCGCTGCTGATCAAGGTAAGACTTCAATTCTTCCGGATCTTTGGCTGCGAAACCTTCCAGAAACACAGTTGTTTTTCCATTCCACCAGTCAAAGTTATTATCCCTGACGGTATAGGGGTGGTAAGAGATTAATAACGCATCAACTTTTTCAAGAAGGCGCATGGATATGACGCCCAAAAGATTTTGCAACTCGACAAATACAACGCCGTTATGCATGTTATTTAGCGTTTCCAGCAATTTGATAAAGGAAGGAACGCTGGTCTTGATGTCTCCAATGACGCTGCGCAGCAGTTCCTCATCGATATCTCCAACATCCAGGCTTTTTGGAATGTCGATAAAGCTCTGTGCCCTTGCAATATCGCTAACAACGTTGAGTTGCAGATTTTGTAAAGCGATTTGTTTAAACGTTTCTCTTAGGTGAATGGGAAAGGAATCCAGATCTTTTTCAATAAATGCATCATATCGCTTTATCAAATTAATGGCATTTTCAATAAGCTTCTGGTTCCATAAAACGAATTTGTTTTCAGGAAATTGGGTTATGAACATTTCTCCATTGGTTTTTGCCATAAAGGGTTCAGCAAAAAGCTTGTGGAGATTTTTTTCCAGGTTAAATATTCCTTCAGAAGGGGGGCCGGGTGTAGCGGCTGTGCCAGCCGGGTTAAGCAGGATAAGATTTATTTCCTGCAATTCATCATGGAAGGCTTTGTAAATATTGCTGGTTAACCGGGCGAGTTGTTCAACAAACTCAGGGCCAAAAGGGGGAAGGCCATCAATTTTGGCCATTAAGTCAGCAAACGCTGGACCCGGGTCAAAGTAATCCCCATCAATCCAGTTGTGTCCCACCGTTCCGAGGCTTGGGAGACCCTGGCCAAGCCCTGTTATAAACCCGCGGACTAAATCAAGGTTTATCCGTTGGTTGGCTTGTCTTCCCCCAATTGCTGAAGTCAAATAGCGTAACTGGCTGATGAGCGACATCGGATCTGCCGGGGCGAATAATATGCTTAAGAAATTTGAATAGAATCCCCCAAGCGTATTTTGAGCAATGGGATAATAAACTTTCAGGTCAACAGGTGGATAAGGAACCTCTTGCAAAATTTTGCGAAATTTTTCATAAGAAGTCGAAAATTCCGGGGGTAAGTGAATATTAAAAGTATATTCAATGAGTTCACTTAAAATATGAGGGTCGGGTGATTCCCGTAAGCTATTGTATTTTTCAATATTTTGAACCAATTGGCTAATCTGCTCTACATAAGCTTTAAGCTGTTGGAACTCTGTCGTCGTTAAGGGCGCAAGAAGGGTAATAATGGATGTTGTCCTGGGTTGGGAAAAAGCCGCATCTCCAGGCCGGATATTGAGGGTGTCACGCGCTTTCAGCAAGAGGTCCATATAAATGGTCCGTAAGATAATTTGCTCGTAGGATATTTTTAATGAGGTGTTCAGTTGATCTTGCAAGGGGCTAAACCAGGAGGAAGGTATAAAGAAAGAGAAAAAGCTCGTTCGGTGGATATGGGTCATCATATCAAGCAAGCTTTTTGCCTGATTGTTAAACAATGCTTCAGGAGCATACGAACCTCCGGTTTGTGAAGCAGGAACCTGTTGTAAAACGGAATGGACTTTTCCCAAAACAGGCATCAGGAAGTCACGGCTTTTCATAAAGTTCTCATAGGCATTAAACATGCCAAAAGTGCCGATGCCAACAAATGCGACCATGCCGGCTTTTGCCAGGTTTATATTACGGTTTGCGGATATAAGGCGGCTGTAAACCGGATAGGCAAGGCCGGATTCAAAGAAAATTTTATCTTCAAATATATCTTTGCCAAAGAAAATATGACGCTCGATTGTATCAATATACTGGGATTCGTCCGTGGTGAACAGCTGGTCCTGACTGAGCCAGCTTAACCGGTTCGGCGTGTTGATATTTTCATCCCACGCCTTGGGGGATTCATCATCAGCAGGCCCGGGTTGAGTCGAGAGCTTGAGGTTAGCTTGCGCATCATTATCTTCATTCCCGTCTGTGAAATCTTCCGTCATGACGATGCCAGAAGGAATCGGACCGCTGTCGCCACAGAAATATATCCCTCGAAGCATAAGGGATTCTTCATAAGCGCTCCCTTTAAAAATATGGTCTAAATAAAGTTTCAGGCCATTTTTGAGTGTGGAAAATTCATGAGAGAAGATAAGAATGCCAGCGCTATTTTCCTCACAAACTCCTTGGGTAAACATTTCCAGTTGAATATTGGTTAAATCCTCGGAAATACTATGGAACGCCTCATCTACCCAGTGCGGCGCATAGGCCGTATGAAGCGCATAAGGGACAGACCATCCCAGCATATTAGCCTGTTGTTCGGGAGGTAGCTCATGGCAAAAACTTTGAAAACCTGGCAGAAGATCACACTTCGTGACAATAACATACGTGGGTAAGCGAAGCCCGAGAAGGTGCTGCGCTGCCATTAATTTATGAGATAAAAACTTCGCGCGCGCATTGATATTTTCAGGGCTTAACTGTTTACGCCCATATAATTCTGATGCGGGAATGGTGAGAATTAACCCATCAAGAGGGCGCTTTGAGCGATATCGCCCTAACAAGTTTAAAATGGTCTGCCAGCCCAGTTCATCCGCTGAAGTTTTATATTTTTCAACAACCAGGGAGCCATGAATATCCAGCACAATAGCCCGGTTATAAAACCACCAGCGGCAACCGGGGTGAAGGTCCTTAATGCCAAAATCGGGCATGCCAACAGGTAAACCCATACCGGCGGATTCGAGCAAGGTTGATTTTCCCGAGCCGCTCGCCCCAACCATTAAATACCAGGGGAGTTGATATTTATACGTTAAATGGTCCAGGCGCTTTCTTAAAAAGGCAAGGGCACGCAAGAAAGACAGGCTCATGTCACCCACCCGGAAAGTCCCGTTTAATGTCAGGAACTGGGATAAGCGGCCACCAAGAGGGGGCATCCGGTATTCAGGGGTCGGTTTTTCTTTGCGTGCCTTGGGTTTCAGGTCAGGCGCCGGGCCTTTTTTTTCAGCTTGCCTGACGGCATAGGTGGTTATAAATGTCAGGAGGAGGATCACCACCACCGCTAAAAGCGTAACGATTAAAATGACTTCAGGAAGCCGGCTTCCCAGATGGGAAAGGGGTTGTAAAAACGACTTCATGAAAGTCCTATCTGATGAGCCTGGTACAATATGCTACCAATAGATGAATCCATATCCCTGACCAGCTTGTACCATAAGACGGTGGACGCAAAGAGATAGATCCCGAGAATGCCTGCGAAGGTATAGAGCCACAGGCGGATTTCAGGTAACCCCCTGCTTACGGTTGAATCCAGAACATGGTCATAACAACCCGGAATCAAATGCTCGCGTCCCGGGTCATAAAGTGTGGGAGGACGCCGGTTGACCATCATATAAAGTTGCTGGCGATAAAGCCCCAGTTGTTCGGGGTTGGCATCCTCCCCTCGAAATTTACCTTTAAATCCAAGCCCCAGGATCAAAAGATAGACAATAGCCAGGTCAGCCCGCATTGGATCATTGGCAGAAACCAGGTCTTCTATTTTTTGAAAGAGCGACTCTCCGGCAATTTGGGTTTGGAAAAAGCGGCTTTCGAGCAAATTATTTTCCCAACGTTTTTTCCCGGACCAGGGGATATTCAAAAAAGTTTCGTCTGAAAAAGCGACCATAGCGTATAATGCATCCTGGTACGAACTGACGGCAAACTCTCCAGCTTGCATTGTTGAGTGAATAGCTTGCTCTTCTAGAAGTAAGCTTAACCGGCGCTGGATGGCGTTAACGAGGGGATTTTCGGTTTCTTCTTCTGTTTGTTGCTGAAGCTTTAAGGGATCCTTGCCTTCGTTTGCCCGCAACGCAAACTCTTTTTGCCGCAAGAGAAGATTAAAAAACTCGTGAAAGTTTTGTACGAGAAAAGAATGGGAAACAATTTTTGCCCTGCTCATCGTTTAGTTCAGCCCTTTTGCTCTGTCGGCTCATCCTCAAGGGGGTGAGGGCCTTTCGCATAGAGGACAATTCCTGAAGGGCGCTTGTGCGGTTGATCCGCTGCATGGAAAATCATCAGGTTCTCCCCTGGCGTAATATAATGAGGATCCATATAGATACAGTACAATTGAAAGCCGCTGCCAGGCATCAGGTCTGCGAGTTCTTCTTCTTTCAGGATTTCCCGGGCAGCCCCTGTTACGCGCCGCATGCGAGCGGATTCAAGATGACGCTCGGAGGCGATGACGCATTCACGAACCCACTCCGCCATTTCACTGGCATCCATGGTTGGTGGCGTCCGGACGCCTATCAGCAGGTTGCCGCTCCAGGACCGGGGAAGTTTATAATAGAAAAGGCGGTCATTCTGGTTAAAGGGAAGGATGATATAACTTTTTTCAATACTATTGATAATCCGCTCTATCCAGTCGAGAAGGGGATCAATGGTTTTTAATATGTCATTATGATGATAAGAAGGGAAAGCGGGAATCGCCTGGCTTAACCGTAATGTCGCCAGGCGGCCGGCAATCGTACACAAGGCCAGGTACAAGTCGTAAGGATGGGTTTTCCCTGTTCCCACCATAGCTTCAAGGAGAGGCAAGGATTCAGCAAGCGGGCGCAGCAGGTCACCCGTTCCGCGCATCAGTTCTGTTCCGATCTGGGTTTGCCACTTTTCCGCCAGGTAAGAGGCTTTTTCCCGCATTTTCAGGGTTAACGTTGCGCAACGGCCACCTAAGGGGGAATTGTGATGCACAATAAAGCAGGGAGGCATATAAGGCGTCAAAAGATAAGCTTCATCCTGATAAGTAACCCGCGCCAAAGGTATATACTCATACCGGGTGGGCGGCGCAAACCCGGCCATCAAGCTTACTTTTGGCAGTAACCTTGGAATCCGGATCACATTATCCGGGGTATTGTCATCCAGAACTTCCACGCCATCAGCCGATATATAGCGGGGCCATTCGCCCGTAACCGGTGAACTGGTCACCGTCCGTTCGGGAACGGTGAGGTAAACGGTCAGGTCGCCTTTTGACAGATCTTCTTTGAGAAAAGTCAAGTCAAGTTCCAGGGGGAATTCTGAATCGCTGTGACGGTTGATAATGAGGCCATCCGGCATCACGGCGTCAATCTCTAACAGACGGATTAATCCTGCGCCTAAAACAACGGGGTCGAGTTTAAAATGGTGAATTCCCCAATAAAAAGGCGACAATCGGTTCAAGTGGTATGCCAGGATTTGCTGATTGCGCAATTCCAGTTGCTGAAAATGCTGGGGGGATAACAACATGCCTTCATGCCACTGAATTTCTGGTATTACAGGCGTCCTTGCCATTTTATCATCCCCTACTTTGTACCCGGCGTCTAAAAGATAAAAAAAATTTAACAAAAATCTTTTCTTCCTAGTATGAGCAGATTAGATAAATGAGACAAGGGTGTAATCCAGGCTATGATGGGCAATTTAAAAATTTGACCCATCCCGTGGGCAACCCTTATAAACTCCCTGTGCGGTTCAATTTTATTCCCGGCTACGCTGGCGGTTGCTAGGCGGCCGCGAGTCAGAAAGGATGATGATCATGGCTCCTGGTAAGCGTTCACGGGTTTAATGCGTTGAATTTAGATGTATATTTTTTGCCCAGCTTAAACTTTAAAAATGCCATCAAAAATTAAAAGAGAGCAAATTCAATCGTTTATGTCCATCTATTGTATTTTGATATAATGAAAGAATATTTTTAAGTAGTTGTTTTAAAATGATTTATACCCGTGAACGCTTACGGCCCCTGTTACCAAAGATACCATTTTGAAAAAGCTGGAGACCCTTTACTGGAGCGCTTTTCATGACGGAAAATGGCATATCGCCTTACAGGTGGTGGAGCTGCAAGGAAAAAATATTGGCATGTTTGAAAAACCCTGTTTGTCAGAAGTGATGCGCATCACGGGTATGACGGAACAGCAGCGGCAGGATTTGACGGACGCTCGGCAAAGGCTTGATCCTGAGGTGACGCATCCCCCGCCCCCTGTATAGGCTGGAGGCAAGCGCTATCCTGTGTTCCTTTTATATCTATTAGACTCTTTCGAAACCAGGAATTTTGGCCCAGGGCTAGGAAAAAATTTGTGAGTGACCGGAGTGTACATAAGAGTACATGAGGATCACGAGCAAGTTTTTGACGACGCCATG
>JACCDN010920952.1_pt1 | contig 14669 bp, 11 predicted proteins | sample 7441691 | NCBI WGS metagenome assembly JACCDN01 (sample SAMN15323439, study PRJNA562643) | freshwater metagenome | isolation source: river surface water | place: USA:Blue River Watershed | collected 2017-08-16
AGTATGCCATCATCACCGCCGATATCAACACGGTATTGCTCCATGCCAGCATCTTTAGCAAAACGGCTGCTGCTGCGATCATCGCTAGGTCTACTCGCGCCACGTCCTTTGTTGATGGGGAATTTATCTTGATATTTATCCCTGAAATCGCCTCTAGGTTCAGATCTTGTATCTGAACGTGAATCTGATTTAGAGGTAAAGCGTGAATTAGATCTACCTTCGCTTCTAGAATCACGATTTCTATCACTGCGATCACCGCGATCACTACGTTCGCGTTCTTTTGGCATAGGCGCAGATTTCTGTAGTAAAAACTCGTTATTGCCTTGTAACAGCTTAGCTAAAGCTGCAGCTACTTTCAGCGCTGGAACTTCAGTTTCGTTTACATATTGCTCGAGTAATTTCTCAAAGAAACTTATGTCTTCATTTGCAACTGCAGCAGTAATGCGTTGCTTAAAGGCGGTTACGCGACGCTCGTTAACAGTTTTAGTAGAAGGTGGCTCCATTAACTCGATCTCCTGTTTCGTGACGCGTTCGATATTGCGTAATAGATATTTATCTTTTGGTGCAATAAATAAAATCGCCGTACCTTTGCGGCCAGCACGACCAGTACGACCAATACGGTGCGTATAAGATTCAGGATTATTTGGTACGTCATAGTTTATAACATGGGTCACTCTGTCTACGTCGATCCCACGAGCTGCAACATCAGTTGCAACAAGAATTTTAATACGGCCAGATTTAAGTTGCTCAATTACGCGTTCACGTTGTTGTTGTACGATATCACCATTAATTGGTACTGCGTTAAAACCACGTGAAACTAGTTGTTCAGCAACTTCTTCAGTGGCGCGCTTGGTTCTTACAAATATAATTATCGCGTCACTTTCTTCAGTTTCGATAATTCTGCATAACGCATCTAGCTTGTTTAAATTGCTTACTAACCAGTAACATTGACGAATTGCTGCATTAGTAGTTGCGGTATTCTTTACGGTAATTCTAACTGGATCTTGCAAATAAGTATCGGCAATAGCTTTAATTGCTGGTGGCATAGTTGCTGAAAACAAACCGATTTGGCGTTGTACTGGGGCTTGTTCTAAGATCCACTCTACATCTTCCGCAAAACCCATGCGTAGCATTTCGTCCGCTTCATCGAGAATTAAAGTCTTGATACTATCTAATTTAAGTGAACCACGACGCATATGATCCATTACGCGGCCTGGAGTACCAATTACTATATGTGCGCCCTTGCGTAACATGCTTAATTGCGTGCTATAACCTTGGCCGCCGTAAATTGGTAATACGTTAATTTCTGGTAAATTAGCTGCAAAACCGATAAAAGCTTCTGCAACTTGTAGTGCCAGTTCTCTGGTTGGTACTAAAACTAGGATTTGGGTTTCGCGTCTTTTAGCCTGGATGTTGGCCAGTAACGGTAATGCAAAAGCTGCAGTTTTACCGGTACCGGTTTGTGCTTGGCCTAAAACGTCTGATCCCGCCAATAAAGGGGGGATGGCTTGTAGTTGAATTGGCGTTGGCTCTAAATAACCTAGAGTTGATATCGCCCGTAACAAAGAATCAGGGAGATTTAACTCGTTAAAGCCATTAATATTAACTACGGATTTCTCTTCAGCTGACATGTGATCTCCCGCGGACTTTGTTATATAAATGGATAGGTTTGCATGCTAACACATCGTGATTAGAATTGCTATATGATCTGACGTGATATTGCTGTGTTATCTAGCTAAGTATTGCGGTTATTCTTACCCATTCGGCTTGTCTGGCAACGGTAAAATCGCTAAACCAGGCGGCATATCTAGCTTGAATGCTGGGAGCCTGCTCAGCCAATAAGCCGGACAAGACTATTTTGCCACCTGGTTTGACCAAGCCAGCTAAAACCGGCGCTAATTCAATTAATGGGTTGGCTAGAATATTAGCGATCACAATATCAGCTTTTATATCTAGCTTTTGGTCATTTAAAAATAACTCAAACCTATCGACAGGGATATGGTTTTTTTCAGCGTTATTAAGCGATACTTCTAATGCTATCGGATCTATATCAACGCCATAAACTTTGCTGGCACCCATTTTGGCGGCGGCAATAGCTAAAATCCCGGAACCACAACCGTAATCTACCACGCTATCGCCGGGTTTTATATTATCTGTGATCCATTCTAGACATAGCGCCGTAGTAGGATGCGTGCCAGTACCAAAAGCCATTTCTGGATCGAGGATTATATTAATTGCGTTTGGATCAGGTACTTTACACCAAGATGGGCAGACCCAAAGTTTATTACCGAATAACATAGGTTTAAGATCAGCTTGCCATTTTAATTCCCAATCTTGATCGCTAATATCAGACCATGTAGCCTGACTGATAATTTGTGCATCGATTACTTGCGAGAGCAATAATTTAATTAACGCCCGATCAAGATCCGCGGGAAATAAGCCGATTAAACTCATATTATCCCACAATGGATGATGTTCGGGGCTTAGCTCATATAGAGGCTGGTTTTTATCTTCTTCTAGAGTAATAGATACCGCGCCAGCGTCAAGTAACGCTTCGCTCCAACTATCGACTAGATCTTTATTCGTTGTTAAACAAATCTGTTGCCAATTCATCTGGGTATTATTTTGCTAATTTCTTTTCTAAGTAATGAATCGATGTCCCGCCCTTTTGAAAATTAGCATCCCTTACTAAATCTTGATGCAGTGGAATATTAGTAACTATGCCGTCGATTACTATTTCATCCAAGGCATTCCGCATACGACGAATTGCTGTCTCACGCGTATCACCATGCGTGATTAATTTGCCGATTAATGAGTCGTAATTAGGCGGTACGGTATAGCTGCTATAAATGTGCGAGTCAATACGCACTCCGGGCCCACCTGGTGCATGAAATAAAGAAATATTGCCTGGTGATGGCATGAATGTTCTGGGATCTTCGGCATTTATCCGACATTCGATGGCATGCCCTCTAATTTCTACATCGCTTTGTTGAATTGAGAGTTTTTGTCCCGCAGCAATTTTAATTTGCTCTTTTACTAAATCGATGCCAGTGATTAATTCGGTAACTGGATGTTCAACTTGGATCCGCGTATTCATTTCTATAAAATAAAACTTTTCGTCTTCGTATAAAAACTCAAATGTGCCTGCACCGCGATAATTAAGATCTTTACAAGCTTGTACACAACGTGCGCCAATTTTAGCGCGAATTTTATCGGTAATACCTGGTGCTGGAGCTTCTTCGAGTACTTTTTGATGGCGACGCTGCATTGAACAATCGCGCTCACCTAGGTGAATCGCATGTCCTTGCCCATCACCTAAAACTTGGATCTCAATATGCCTTGGATTTTCTAAGAATTTCTCCATATACACATTGCTATTTCCAAATGCAGCACCAGCTTCAGTTTTAGTTAATGAGATTGCGTTTAATAAGCTAGCTTCACTATGCACGACACGCATTCCACGACCACCACCGCCACCAGCAGCTTTAATAATAACTGGATAACCGATTTCTTTGGCTAAGCGAATATTTTTTTCTGGTTCATCACCTAATGTGCCATTGGAACCTGGAACACAAGGTACGCCAGCCTTACGCATAGTATTGATGGCACATACTTTGTCGCCCATCAAGCGTATAGTTTCTGGTGCTGGGCCGATAAATACAAAACCACTTTGTTCAACGCGTTCAGCAAAATCAGCATTTTCTGATAAGAAGCCATAGCCAGGATGAATGCCAACAGAATCAGTAATCTCTGCAGCGCTAATAATCGCTGGAATATTTAAGTAGCTTTGCGCTGACGGCGCATTACCAATACATACTGATTCATCAGCAAGTTTCACATGCATTAAGTTGCTATCAGCAGTAGAATGTAAAGCTACAGTTTTGATGCCTAGTTCTTTACATGCTCTAAGTATACGTAAGGCAATTTCGCCTCGATTTGCAATTACAATTTTATCTAACATCATATTTTTAGCGCTTAATGGGTGAATTTATTCAATAATAAACAGTGGTTGACCAAACTCAACTGCTTGACCATTCTCAACTAGAATTGCGGTGACTTTGCCGGCACAATCAGCTTCAATTTGATTTAACATCTTCATCGCCTCAATAATACAGATCGTATCGCCGACATTGATGTTTGTACCAACTTCAATAAATGGCTTGGCGCCTGGTGAAGATGCGCGATAGAAAGTACCAACCATTGGCGATTTGATTTGCTGTCCGCTAGGAGGGCTAATAATCGGATCAATTACTTGGTTCGTTGCTGGCGCTGTTGGTATTGGCGCGTGTGAATGCATTGGTGCAAGATGTTGACTGGACATTAAAACTTGGTTTTGTTGACGACTGATTCTAACTGATTCTTCGCCTTCTTTTATCTCTATTTCGGCGATACCAGATTCTTCAAGTAGTTCAATTAGCTTCTTTACTTTACGTATATCCATGATGGTTTACTCTTGTTGTGTTTTAGTTGTTAAATAATGCAACAGCGCAGTAAGCGCTAGCTCATAACCTATAGCCCCTAATCCCGTGATAACACCATGAGCGATATCAGATAGATAAGACTTAGCTCTAAATGGCTCTCTAGCAAAGGTATTAGAAATATGTACTTCTACGAATGGGATTGCTACGGCGGATAAAGCATCACGCAATGCAATACTAGTATGTGCCAAGGCTGCAGGATTAATAAGAATGGCTTGCATGTTGTCTACTTTGGCCGCGTGGATCATGTCTATTATTTGCGCTTCACTATTGCTTTGTTTGCAAACTAACGAACAGTTATTGCTAGCCGCTTGTGTCACCAGGCGGTCGTTAATTTCTGCGAGAGTAGTGGTCGCATATATATTCGGTTCGCGCGATCCTAATAAATTCAAATTCGGACCATTTAGTACCAAGATATTGTACAACGTTATAACCCCATACTTAACTGTGCGTTAGTATCGCAATTATAGCGCAAGAAGTCTACAAGTTTACGTTAGATACCAGCAAATTGCTGCTAGTTGCTGTTTGGGTAGGCTGAATTGGTCTAGTAGCTAGTTAGAACGGCTGTGTAGTGGATGTTATCTGTAATTAAAAGCTTAAACAACCCCTGTAAACAATTCAGTTTGATCACTTATATGTAACCGGGCTATTTACTTAACGCTGCGTCTCTGCTTAGAATGAGCAATGCTAAGAAGGATGTTTACGAGCAATAAGAAAGACGGATCTACCTCCACGGTTGAGCCTACGGCTGTCGATCAGCAAAAAGAAGACTTAATAGTAGCTATTAAAGCTGCCGAGCGAGAGTTAGAGGCTTTTAGGGCAGAAAGCTTAAACGCCAAGCAAGAATATCATAAACTTAATGAGCAAATTGTAACGCTAAATGGGTATATTGCCCAATTAGGGTCAGAGGCTGTTGGTTTAAAGAAGCGTTTTGCTGAAAAGATATCCAATTTAGAATTAAGTGCTATAAAATATAAAAAACAGCATGACTGCGAGCTAAAAAAGCATGAGTTAGAATGTAACATTAAAACCTTAGAGGCAGATATTGCAAACTTGGCAGATACGCCAAAAGATCAGCTGTTAAGTGCTACGCTGCAGCAAGAGTTGGCAGCTATGCAGGAAGAATTAACAACGCTAGAAGAAGATAATTTTAGCCAAGAAACGAAAGATTTATTAGAGCGGATTTCCCGGCATAGAAAAGCTTTGATAAAATATCTGGTCGATAAATTAGTTCGTGAATTAAAAAATAATTACTTATCAAAACTAGATGCCGAGCTAAAAGACATTCAAGATAATGGCTTTGAAAAAATGTTGATCAGAAAAGGTTTCGAACTAGCAATTTATGCTAATAAAATGCCAATAACTTTAAAAAATACTATAGATAACACTGCCCAAGTCTTTTTACATAAAATATTTGCTGAGACAAAATCTAAATTTATTGCACAAATGGAAAAAGACAGTGTCGATTTGTGTGAAGTTATAAATGAACAAGCTACAGAAGAACAGATTAAAGAACTGACTACTCAGCGCGTATTGAGTGTCATAAATGCAAGTCAAGCTGAATTTTTAGATATACAGAGTTTAGTTCTAGAGCCAATTAGAGTAATGATTAATAAAAAACTAGCTGAAGATTACTTTAGTGGCATTATTAAGTCTTCAAAGACTTCAATTACAAACATAACGCATAATATTTCGCAGCCAACATTTAAAGATGAATTTGATCAGCAAGCAGAATTAACCATGTCTGGTTTAAAAGAATACCATGAAACATTAATAAATATATGCACGGATATTTTGCAGCTAGATCTAAGCAAATACGAAGAAATTAAGAAAATTTATCTTGAGTGTGAAGCAATCCTGCAACTATTATATCTGTCGGATAAAGATGGGCATAATACCAGGAAAAAACTAATAGCTAAAATACTTGCAGAAGAGAATGATTTTAATAAACAACTCTTGGAAGTAAAGCTAGAGAATTGCATAGTTAGAATAAAAATTAGTGAGTTACAGCTTGGGATGAAATTGCAAATGCTACGTGATGATTTCTCCGCGCCAGTTGTACAGCAAGAACCGCAAGTAGCTTCTAGAGTAATCGAACAAATTAGCAAGATCTTGTTATTTCGCTATCATTCAATAGCTGAAAATATTGTTTACCAGCAGTTTATTATTGACTCGCCAGAGGAGCTTATGCTGGCTTATGAGATGTATAGTAAACAACTGATAGAGTATAAAAACTTTGTGGAGCCGCTAGCAGATAAGCAAGCGGACTACCCGGCTGATATTTTATCCAAAATGATATTATTAGCGTTAAAGCTGTATTATAGTTACGCTGCAATTCCAAATGAAGAATCAAGAGATTCAGTGCATCAAACTTTTCTTGCGGCCTATGGGGAAGCAGTTAAACAATATGAGAATTTTCATATTAAAACTTATGAGACTGCCCCTGCAAAAACCATGCAATTATATCCAGATATTGAAATATTAAAGATTATAAAATTAATGCTCGATATTTTTGATAAGCCACAAATATTAAAAGATTTTCCAAATATCATTAAAGACTTAATTGTCAGCAAGTTTGAGCTGGTGCATCTGCTCGATACTGCTCAAGAGCAAGAGGAAACAAAAGTACCGGATCTAATTACACCGGCTTTACTTACACCAGATCTAATTACACCAGATCTAACTACGCCAGCTATAATTATAGGCGAAACAAATAAAACAGAAAGCCCTACACCAATCATACCTAAAAACGATAACCTGACCTTTAAAGAAAGATTGGCAGCTAATATGACTGCAGAACAAAGAGATTTATTTCTAAAGCAAGCACCGGTTATGGGCATGTCGCTAACTACTGCTAGTGCTAGTTTATCTAAACCTAAACCAATGGTTGTACAGCCATCAAATGACGATCAGCCAGCAGCATTCGCATCAGTAGAAGTAGCTGATGACGCCAAAGATTCTGCCAAACCAGTCGGACTATTATCTGCTCTAACCTCAGCTATGAGTAAACGTCGTCTTCTGTTAGAGGGTGCTGAACTGCCTGGTAATGAAGGTGACAATATTGCTAAAGAAGATAATCAGCAAGATTGGGAAAACACGATCGTACAAATACCATCACCGAAAAATACTCTTTCTTAAGTAACCATATCTAAATTTTACAGCTAAAATACTATGATGTTAGCATATTTTAATTTTGGCAAAAAGCCAGTTGCCCAAGCAAGTCTTGAGTCGCATATTTACTTTGCTGGTCGGATTAAAGCGCTAGAAGCATATATGGCGGTTGCTAGGGACGTGTTGCGGCCTGAGGCAGCATTACATAACAATAAATTACTCACGGCACAAGCCAAGTTAAATTTATATCATTTGATGTTGCTTACCAATATTCCAGACGTTAGTGTCGAAGTGCATAGATTAATCTTAGCATATGAGGACTTAGTGGAAAAATTGTATAACTCGGAAGAATCTGCAAGTTACTATTTGCTGCTTAAATTACAAAAACTACTAGTTACCGAAACCAACATAACACAGCGTTGCAAACTATCTATAGCTATAAATATTTGTGAAATCAAGCTATTGCTTTTAGGCATTGATATTAAATTATTACAAATTCAAATTACTAACGCTTTAGCGATTGATTGGTTATTGCCAATAGTACAGTGTGAACTTGGTATGACCAAGAATAGATATGCACATTATGACAATTTAAATTTTAGTTATGTGCGCGAGCAATTTAAGGTAAGCTTTATTAATCCACCCACGGTCGAAGATTTTAAGATTACCGGTGAATTTTTAGAAAATGTTTTATTTTTGCAAGATCCACCGGATGGCGACTTAATTGATCTACTGGCGTTGGTGCTGATACGAGATGCAATTCCAGAGCAATTATATTGCGCAGAACAGCAAATTGCGGTAAATGCTAGGCTGCTACTATAGACTAAACGAAAATAGGGATGTTTTCATGATACCTACAACCATATTAAATACTTGGCAGGCATTAGTTGCTAGTTATAATAATAATGATCAGCAGGCAGTGGCAAATTTAACTATAGTGTTGTCACGACAATTGCTGAATTTTGCAGATGTAGATGTTAGCAAGATTGAACCAGCAATTGATCTTATACAATGGATGCGATGCTGTTATCAGATTAAACATTACACTACCATAGCATCGCAACCGGTAATTAGTTATAATTTCACAGACCTAATTCCAGCGTTTAAAAGAATTGCTGGTGAAGCAGAATTAGAGCAAAACATTGTAGTATTATTGACAATATTAAAAATTGAAATTGATAATATATTCATGCTGGTAAATCAAGCGCAAATAAAACCATCAGTAATTGAGATAGAACCTTGTTTTGCAAGGTTGGCTTGGGCTTTGAGTAATTTACGTAGGTTCGAACATATTTCAGAAGTAGCTGCAACATTGAGGCAGATCAAAATAATATTTGCCCAGCATGAGATTAATGATCTTACATTTTGGCAGTTAGGTTATGATGCAAATAGAATTGAGCAGCTCATAATTTTGCTTATGAGCTTTGATGTGCTGATGTTGGCTGAAGAAACTAAAATATTAAATAAGAAATGTGATGAGTACAATTGCATGCTGCCAGCGGAAATATTTCAACGGCTATGTGATCGTCCAGCTGCATTATTGTCTTATGCCACTACTAATCCCTATTTAGATCTTAACTATAAAAAAAGCAAGGAAGCATTTTTTAATCAGGAAAAATACTTAGGCTTGTCGGAATGTCATTGTTGTAAAGAGTTTACGCGAGGCGCTGATAATATTCGCGATATATCTGAGCAATATTTGCTACAGTATGCAAGTAAATATAACGGAACTAGCTTCAAAATAGCTATTATTGGTTCTGGTGGGCTATTTCAGACGGTAGTATTGATAGCAAAAATATCCAACCAAGTTAAATTTATTAATCTGTATCTAGATCTAGTCGATCCGGTAATGTTTGACCAGAAGTTTGACTGTCGAGATATAGCTAAAAGTTTTGTACAATTACTAGCAGATCTAGGATTTAATGTAACTTTATTACCTGTAGCAGCGAAGCTGTGTACCGAAATAAAAATATCGAGCGAAAATAATCGTGGCAATATTGTACTTGAAATTTATGATAATTATGAGTTTAGAAGTCTATATACTCAAGCAGCAGATATAGTATTTATCAATGACTGCCCTGTTTCTCCAAGTGAAAAAGAAAGAATCTTGAGTGCTACGCCTCCTGAAGCATATTGTATCTCAGCGGCAACTGTTACAGACTTTAGAGTTGAGCAGAAGATGCTGAGTTTTAGTGTCAAAGCCAAAATTCCTCCTAACAATAATTGGACCGAGGTAACCAGACGCTATGTTCCAACTATTCATCAATCGCCAGGTAGTACAATGTGTCGAGCCCCATAAATAGTTGTCTAACTGAAGGTTAATCCGTATGATTGCTTACAGAGATTCATTTATGTAAGGAGTGTTAAACATGATGCAGGAAGCGCGCACAAAATTTGAAAAAATATGGAATAATACTATTGAGCACGTAGTTGAGGTGTTCATTTTAGGGGTGAAGCGCAGTGATGGTGAAAAACTTTCAAAAAAACTGCAAGATCGACAAGCTAACTCACGGGCTATGCTGCTGTTATTAGGTGCGATACTTATAGGTTTGTATGCTCTATCTGTAGGCATAACATTAACTACAGTTGGGTTGCGGTGGGCACAAATTGCTATTGATATCTGCTACTCGGCCGCATTAACTAGTACTTTTCTGGTTATCCCAGCCATAGCTTCTTACGCGGTCAAACCGCATATTGATATTGCCTTGTCCAAACACTTGTATAAATTGAAAGATATACCAGTTGATGAATCTTTGCAGCCTGCAGTTGTGACGCAGCAACAAGAGCAGCAGCCCGCTGTTGTGAGGCAAGACTATACAGAGATAGAACCAGATGCAGACATAGGCGTTGAGCGTACCCAACAGCCAAATGCTGAGTTATCAACAATAGAAGAAGAGCCAAACTTAGATGCCTTTGTTACAACTCGTGCCAGCTCTCAGTCGCCAGGACCATCTCTTCGCTAGTAATATTACCAACGATGCGTTTTGCTGTAATTTCCGAGCCATCACGATTGAAAAACACAATCGTTGGTGGCCCGTAAATGTGTAATCCACGCATTAGTTGTTCTTGTGCCGGACTCATATTAGTTATATCGACGCGCAGCAATACAAAACGTGCTAGATTTTTTTGGACTTTACTATCGGCAATTACTTCGGCTTCAATTTTTTTACAGCTGGTGCACCAATCAGCATAAACTTCAAGGATAGTTGCTTGCTGGTTAATTTTAGCTTGGGTTAAATGGTAATTTAATTCTTGTTGGCTATTAATTTTTACCCACGTATGTTTGGTTATTGATGTAAAATAACTAGCGCCTATGGTGTGAATAATGGTCGCGGTGCCAGCGACTGCTAGAATAAAGCTTAATGTTCTTAAAGCTGCAGTTATATAACGATATTTTCTTGTAGTTTTAAAATTGTAAATTAATATTGCACTTAAAATAGCCAAGCCGCTCCATAAAATTAACACCAAGGCATCAGGCATAATTCGTTGTATGATCCATATGGCTAAAGACAATAAGGCGATACCGGTGGCATTTTTTATTAATACAATCCATGGTCCGACTGTCGGTAGCATTATGCTACTTAAGGTTGCCACTAAGATCAAAGGTGCGCCCATGCCTAAACCTAAACTGAATAATGTTAGTAAACCAATAATCGGGCTACCATCTTGTCCAATATAAGTTAAAACGCCAATTAATGGTGGAGTAATACACGGTGAAATTATTAATGAGGCAAGGATGCCTAATATAAAAGATCCAATTACAGAACCTTGTAGTTGTTGTTGTCCCCAGTGATGTAATTTTTTATTAAAATGAGGCAACGATAATTTGATAACTTCAAATTGTGTTAGGGCTAATACTACTATAATTAAACTTAGCGTTATTAAAATTAATGGTTGTTGCAACCAGGATTGTAACGAAGAGCCCACTATTGCGGCGATCATTCCGGCGATAGCATAGCTACCAGCCATGCCAAATACGTATGCCCCGGCGAGAATTAAAGCCTTACGTGAAGATACTGGCTTTTGCCCTAAAATTAAATTGATAATTAATGGTAGCATGGGTAATACGCATGGAGTAAAAGCCAAGAGCACACCTAGCGCAAAAAATATACCCAGAGTAACAACTAAAAAACGACTCTTTATAGACGCAGCTAGTTTGTCGCTGGTATTTTCTGGGCTTTTATGTATCGCGGCAATATGTATTTGTTTGCTAATCGGTGCATAACAGAAGCCATTAGCCGCACAACCTTGATAACGTACCGTTACATCAGTATTATTTAAGCCCTCGTCCCAAGCAATAGTAATAAGCAAATCATTGGCATAAACATTATTTTTAGTTACTGGTTTATTTTTGAGTATCGAGTCGTTATCGTAATTAACAATTTGCAGTTGATCTTGGTATAAAAAATAGCCAGGTGCTATTTGCCAATAAAACTCTAAATCATTGTTATCGAGCATGCGGAATTGCAATACAAAAGCTTGCTCTGCTGGCAACAGGTCTGGATCTGATAGATTCGCCTGGCTACTGCCCGTACTTAATAACGCCAGCAAGATAGTCAGAAAACCTAAAGCTAAACGCACTTTATCACCAAAATTTACTTTGTCTATCCTTGACTCTAGCATAATTGTCCTCATATAACAGGTGCATGGCCGTTGATAATAACGAGGTCACAGTTTAGAGTTATTTGATAAACTAAGTATTGGTAGGAGAAGCAAATGAGCAAGGTAAATATACGTCCATTACACGATCGTGTGATTATCGAGCGTATAGAAGAAAGAACAACAGCGAGTGGGATTGTGATTCCTGAATCAGCTGGTGATAAGCCGCAACGTGGCCGAGTTAAAGCTGCTGGCCCAGGTCGAATCGAAAATGGTACTTTGCAAAAGCTAGACGTTAAAGTTGGCGATGAAGTGCTATTTGGTAAATATTCTGGTACCGAAGTGAAAGTTGACGGTAAAGATCTATTGGTAATGCGCGAAGAAGATATTATGGGCATTATCGAAGGGTAATTTTGAATTTAAAATTTAAAGAGGATTATTGAACATGGCAAAAGATTTGAAATTTGGTGCGGATGCGCGCCAAAGATTATTGGACGGGGTGGTGTCTTTAGCTAATGCAGTTGGCGAGACTTTAGGACCACGTGGCAGAAACGTAGTTATTGAAAACAAATATGGTGCACCAACCATTACTAAAGATGGCGTGTCGGTAGCTAAGGCGATAGATTTAGCTGATAGCGTGGCTAACATGGGCGCACAAATGATCAAAGAAGTAGCTTCGCAGACTTCTGATGTTGCTGGTGACGGTACAACTACCGCTACTGTATTGGCGAAAAACATAGTTATCGAAGGTAACAAATGTGTAGTTGCTGGCATGAATCCTATGGATTTGAAACGCGGTATTGATAAAGCAGTAATTGCAGCTGTAGAAGCGTTACAGAAATTATCTGTACCTTGTAAGGATGAGAAAACTATTGCTCAAGTCGGTACTATTTCAGCTAATTCAGACGCAGCCATTGGTACTAAAATTGCTGATGCGATGCAAAAAGTTGGCAGAGAAGGCGTGATTACTGTGGAAGATGGTAATGGCCTAGAAGACGAACTAGATGTGGTTGAAGGTATGCAATTTGATCGTGGTTATATATCACCATACTTTGTTAACAACCAACAAAACATGAGCTGTGAATTAGACAACCCGTTTATATTATTAGTTGATAAAAAAATTAGTAATATTCGTGAATTGTTACCAACATTAGAAGCGGTGGCTAAATCTGGTCGAGCATTATTTATTATTGCTGAAGATGTTGAAGGCGAAGCCTTGGCTACTTTAGTGGTTAATAATATTCGTGGTATTGTTAAAGTTTGTGCGGTTAAAGCCCCTGGCTTTGGCGATCGACGCAAAGCAATGTTAGAAGATATCGCAACGCTAACCTCAGCACAAGTAATTGCCGAAGAAGTAGGGTTAACTTTAGAATCTGCTAAGATCGAAGATCTAGGTTCAGCGAAGAAAATAATCGTGACTAAGGATAATTCTACGATTATTGATGGTAATGGCGATAGTAAGAAGATTGAAGCACGTGTTGCACAATTGCGCAAGCAAGTGGAAGACACTTCTTCTGATTATGACAGGGAAAAATTACAAGAACGCGTAGCTAAATTGTCTGGCGGCGTGGCAGTGATCAAAGTTGGTGCAGCTACTGAAGTAGAGATGAAAGAAAAGAAAGCGCGCGTTGATGATGCATTACATGCAACACGTGCCGCAGTAGAAGAAGGCGTTTTGCCTGGTGGTGGTGTAGCTTTAGTGCGAGTGTCTGATGCGGTGAAGAAAGTAGTTGGCGATAATGAAGATCAACGTCAAGGGATTAATATTATCCTGCGTGCGTTAGAAGCCCCGTTACGTCAAATCGTAGCAAATGCTGGTGGTAAACCTGATGTAGTGTTAGAGAAAGTTAAATCTGAAACTGGTAACTTTGGTTATAACGCTGCAACTGGCGAATACGGCGATATGATCAAGTTTGGAATCTTAGATCCGACTAAAGTAACTCGTTCTGCTCTACAGCATGCGGCTTCTATAGCTGGGTTAATGATTACGACTGAATGTACTATTTCTGAACTACCTAAAGCAACCGAGGGCTCTGCTGCTGATATGGGCGGTATGGGCGGCATGGGCGGTATGGGTGGCATGGGCGGAATGATGTAATTCAGCTTGTCTCGCGTTAACTGACCTGTTAAAAACCCCATGCTCGCATGGGGTTTTTTTTGGCTATAATGTTGATTATTGAGTTGTTAACTATGGAATGGAATACTATGGAAATGGACAAACAAGTGGTAGCCGCAATTATAACGGCCCTAACCGCGGTAGGATTAATGTCGGTATCAACTTCAGCTCGAGCTGATGACGTGCCAGCTATGGAAAAGTGTTATGGTATTGTGAAAGCTGGGCAAAATGATTGTGATAGTAACGATCTGTCTTGTAGTATGAAGGCAGTGATAGATTCTGATCCAAATTATTGGATATATTTGCCTAAAGGTGCATGCGCTAAGATTGTTGGCGGGATAACCAAGCCAGCTGCCAGTGCTACA
>JACCDN010866639.1_pt1 | contig 14665 bp, 15 predicted proteins | sample 7441691 | NCBI WGS metagenome assembly JACCDN01 (sample SAMN15323439, study PRJNA562643) | freshwater metagenome | isolation source: river surface water | place: USA:Blue River Watershed | collected 2017-08-16
GCATCAAAGACATACTGCAATTGCTGTAAGTCGGCGGGTCTTAATTTTTTAACTTCGGCTTCAGTGCGCAAAGGATGCTGAAAACTTGGTCCTTCACCAGCAGCAAACTGTAGGCCCAAACCCATTGCATCCGGAATGGTCAAAATATCTGAAAACAAAATTGCAGCATCCAATGGATAACGATCCAGGGGTTGAAGGGTGACCTCAGTTGCATAAGCGGGATTTTTAGCTAACCCCAGAAAGCTACCGGCTTTTGCGCGCGTAGCGTTGTACTCTGGTAGGTAGCGCCCAGCCTGACGCATTAACCAAAGCGGGGTGCGATCTGTTTTCTCGCCTAAGCAGGCTTTTAAGAAGCGGTCGTTTGCTAACAATTGGATTATTTTTTACGACGCAAACGAGATATGGCGGCCAACTGAGCTGCGGCCATAGCAAATTCGGATTGCGCGTGAGCAATATCAAAATCACCTGCACGATTTTGCATGGCTTCTTCTGCGCGCTTTTTCGACTCTAGTGCTTTTGCTTCATCTAAATCATGTCCACGAATTGCGGTGTCTGCCAAAACAGTAACGCAATCGGGCTGAACCTCTAAATAGCCACCAGCAACAAAGACGAACTCTTCATCGCCGTCGGCTTTTTCAATACGCACAGAGCCGGGTCGTATGCGTGTTATCAATGGGGTATGGCCGTGCAAAATACCGAGCTCGCCTGTTTCGCCTGGCAAAGCAACAAACTTTGCCTCGCCACTAAAAATGGATTGCTCGGCACTTACAACGTCAACATGAATTGTTGCCATTAGAGTTTCTTCGCTTTCTCAATTGCTTCATCAATTGAACCAACCATGTAAAAAGCCTGTTCGGGCAGGTGGTCTAACTCGCCGCTCACAATCATCTTAAAGCCACGGATTGTCTCTTTCAATGGTACGTACTTACCAGGGGAGCCAGTAAACACCTCAGCAACGTGGAAAGGCTGCGATAGGAAACGCTGAATCTTACGCGCGCGCGCAACAGCCAGTTTATCCTCAGGTGATAGCTCATCCATACCCAAAATTGCAATAATGTCGCGCAACTCTTTGTAGCGCTGCAAAGTCATTTGAACACCACGAGCAACCTCGTAATGCTCTGTACCCACAACCTGCGGATCAAGCTGACGGCTGGTAGAGTCTAGAGGATCAACGGCAGGATAAATACCAAGGGCAGCAATGTCTCGTGATAACACCACGGTTGAATCTAAGTGCAAAAAGGTAGTTGCAGGCGAAGGATCTGTTAAGTCATCGGCAGGAACGTAAACGGCCTGAATCGAAGTAATTGATCCGGTCTTTGTTGAGGTAATCCGCTCTTGCAATTTACCCATCTCTTCTGCCAATGTGGGCTGATAACCCACTGCGGATGGCATACGGCCTAAAAGCGCTGATACCTCAGTACCCGCTAAGGTGTAGCGATAAATATTATCAACGAAGAACAAAATGTCACGGCCTTCATCGCGGAAAGCCTCAGCCATTGTTAGTCCGGTCAAAGCTACGCGCAAACGATTTCCAGGTGGCTCGTTCATCTGACCAAACACCATGGCAACCTTATCGATAACGTTGGACTCTTTCATCTCGTGGTAGAAGTCATTGCCCTCACGAGTACGCTCTCCCACTCCAGCAAATACGGATAATCCGGAATGTTGTTTTGCAATGTTGTTAATGAGTTCCATCATGTTGACGGTTTTACCCACACCAGCACCACCGAACAAGCCAACCTTTCCGCCTTTTGCGAATGGGCAGACAAGGTCGATCACCTTAATGCCTGTTTCAAGCAAATCAACTGATGGCGATAGCTCATCGAATTTGGGTGCTGTTTGATGGATTGCCCGACGCACATCGGTTGCAATTGGGCCGGCGTCATCAATTGGACGACCAAGCACATCCATAATTCGCCCCAGGGTTGCTGGGCCAACTGGCACCGAAATCCCCTTGCCGCTTGACTTGACCTCCATGCCTCGACGCAAGCCATCGCTTGCACCCATCGCAATTGCACGAACAACACCATCGCCAATTTGCTGCTGCACCTCAAAGGTCAAGCCTTTTTCGGCAAACGATGCCTCGTTGCTGTCGACCAAAGTCAACGCATCATAAATGTTGGGCATTTTGTCTCGGGGGAACTGAATATCCACCACTGCACCAATACACTGAACGATATTTCCGTTGCTCATTACATTTCTCCGCTATTTAATCTTTAAAAATTCTTGGCCTTATACCGCAGCCGCGCCACCCACAATTTCGGATAGCTCCTTGGTAATTGCTGCCTGTCTGGTCTTGTTGTAAACCAACTGAAGCTCACCAATCACATTTTTTGCATTGTCCGAGGCAGCCTTCATCGCAACCATTCGAGCAGATTGCTCCGAAGCCATGTTTTCGGCTACTGCCTGATAAATAAGCGCCTCTAAATAGCGCTTTAACAAGCCATTTAAAACCGACTCTGCATCAGGCTCGTAGATGTAATCCCATCCGTGTGCTGAATTTGCGTCTTGGTTTAAGTCCTGAGACTCGAGAGGCAAGAGCTTTTCTAATACTGGCTCTTGTTTCATGGTGTTGATAAACCGTGTGTAGGCTAAATAAACTGCATCCACCTCTCCGCGCTCAAAGGCATCAAGCTGGGCTGTAATTGCACCAATCAAAGTATCCATATGCGGCGTATCACCCAAGTGAACGGACTGGGATAACAATTTTGCTTTGGCACGATTCAAAAACTGCAAACCTTTTGAACCAATTGCAGTAAATTCAATCGCCACATTTTTTTCTTTGAACTCACGAACCTGATTGGTGATTAGGCGCAGCACATTGGTATTTAAACCGCCGCAAAGCCCCTTGTCAGTACTAACCAAAATAACGCCAGCCTTTTTGAGATCACGAACCGCCATATAGGTGGGGCGGTACTCGGGATTGGCCTTAGCTAAATTCGATGCAATCGTTCTAATTTTTTCGGAATATGGTCTAGCCGAACGCATACGCTCTTGAGCTCGGCGCATCTTCGATGCAGCGACCATTTCCATGGCTTTGGTGATCTTGCGCGTGTTCTGAACGCTCTTGATCTTGCTGCGTATTTCTTTAGTACCAGCCATGATTGCCTATCTTAAAAAGTACCTGAACGTTTGAAATCTTCGATGGCTGCACGCAATGCCGCTTCGTCATCTTTGTTGAGATCTTTGGTGTCCTCAATTCGACCAATTAAATCGGCGTATTTAGACTTCAAGTGCTCATGGAGACCCTTCTCAAAAGGCAATACCTGCTTGATTTCCAAGTCATCAAAAAAGCCGTTGTTCACTGCATAAAGCGAGGAAGCCATCTGCCAAACCTGCATTGGTAAATACTGGGGCTGCTTCAATAACTCAGTCACGCGTCGGCCACGCTCTAACTGCTTGCGGGTTGCCTCATCGAGGTCAGACGCAAACTGAGCAAACGCAGCAAGCTCACGATACTGAGCCAAGTCGGTACGAATACCACCTGAGAGTTTCTTAATCACTTTGGTTTGTGCTGCACCACCCACACGAGATACTGAGATACCAGCATTAATCGCTGGTCGAACGCCAGCATTGAACAAATCGGTTTCAAGGAAGATCTGGCCGTCAGTAATCGAAATTACGTTAGTTGGTACGAAGGCAGAAACGTCACCCGCTTGGGTTTCAATCACAGGCAATGCAGTTAACGAACCTGTCTTACCCTTGACAGCACCATTCGTAAACTTCTCGACATAATCTGCATTAACTCGCGCAGCACGCTCAAGAAGGCGTGAGTGCAAATAAAATACGTCGCCTGGATAGGCCTCGCGACCTGGGGGACGACGCAGCAATAATGAAATCTGACGATATGCAACCGCTTGTTTGGTTAAGTCGTCGTAAATGATCAGAGCATCTTCGCCACGATCGCGGAAGTACTCGCCCATGGTGCAGCCGGCATACGCAGATAAATATTGCATGGCGGCTGACTCGGATGCGCTAGCAGCAACAACAATGGTGTACTCCATCGCGCCCAATTCAGTAAGCTTACGCACTACGTTAGCGATGGTTGATGCTTTTTGACCAATCGCGACATAAATACAGTAAACGCCCTTACCTTTTTGATTGATGATGGCATCAACAGCAACAGCGGTCTTACCGGTTTGACGGTCGCCAATAATTAACTCGCGCTGACCACGACCAATCGGCACCATCGCATCAATCGCCTTTAATCCAGTCTGTACAGGTTGACTAACGGATTGACGTGCAATTACACCAGGCGCAACCTTTTCAATAAAGTCAGTTAACTTAGTATTGATCGGGCCCTTGCCATCAATTGGCTGACCTAGGGCATTTACAACACGCCCCAATAGCTCTGGGCCAACCGGTACTTCTAAGATTCGGCCGGTACACTTAACGGGGTCACCCTCTTTAATGTGGGTGTACTCACCAAGCACCACAGCACCAACAGAGTCACGCTCTAAATTCAAGGCAAGGCCGATGGTATTTCCTGGGAACTCTAGCATTTCACCCTGCATGACGCCTGACAATCCGTACACACGGCAAATACCGTCAGTTACCGAAATAACGGTTCCCTGATTACGAATTTTTGAATCAACGCCTAACTCGTTAATTCGACTTTTGATCAGCTCGCTGATCTCGGAAGGGTTCAGTTGCATCAATTACTCCTAGATATGAATCGAATATTCTTAATAAATCAGCTCTATGCGCTTAAATTGGTTTGCATTTGCACTAAGCGGGTTTTAATTGAGCCATCTAAAACTTCGTCGCCCACCTGCACACGCACACCACCAATCAACTCTGGATCAACGATAACCGTTGGGCGCAAATCTTTTCCACCAAAACGACTTTTCAAGCTTGCCAGCAAATCCTTTAATGCGCCGCCCTCCAAAGGAAAGGCAGAGGTAATAATTGCTTCTGCTGCGCCTTCACTTTGGTTTTTCATTGCGACAAACTGCTGAGCAATTTCTGGTAAGGCAACTAAACGATGATTATTCGCCAGCAGCTTCAGGAAATTTGTCAGACTCTGATCGGGCTTGGACTGAAGGAGCCCCTCAATCAACTTAAAGAGGTCGTTTGAGCTTAATTTTGGATTGTTGGCCAAGGCAAGAAGCTCGTCATTTTGAAAAAATGTGGCCAAATCCTCTAATTGCTTTGCCCAGGGCGCTAAATCAGAAGGTTTGGCGCTCGCAAATAATGCCTCAGCGTAAGGGCGAGCAATCGTGGCGATATCAGCCATTTATAGTTCTGCCTTTAGTTGGTCTAACAGTGCCGCGTGAGCCTTGGGATCAACCTCGCGTCGCAAAATTTGCTCTGCGCCCTTAACCGCCAAACTTGCAACCTGATTTCTCAGCTCGTCTCTTGCCTTACCAACCTGTTGCTCTGCATCCGCTTTTGCTTGAGCAATAATTCGAGCAGCCTCAGCCTGAGCATTTGATTTAATTTCTTCCGCTGCAATTTGTGCTCGTTTTTCAGCCTCAGCTACGCGCTGTACACCTTCTTGACGCGCGGATGCCATCGCTTGCTCTGCTTTTTTGGTCGCGTTCTCAAGATCAATCTTGCCACGCTCAGCAGCCGCCAGGCCATCAGCAACTTTGGCTGCGCGCTCGTCTAATGCCTTCACCAATGGGGGCCACACAAAACGCGCAACAACCCACCACAATATGAAGAAAACGATCATTTGCGCGAATAAGGTCGCGTTTAAATTCACGATGTTCCTTTCAAAACTCTTAACTGTTATGGGCCACCAATGTGGCCCGAAACAAAATTACTTAATAACGGCGAGGAGTGGGTTTGCAAATGCAAACAACATTGCAACACCGACGCCGATCAAGAACGCAGCATCAATCAAGCCAGCCAACAAGAACATTTTGGTTTGCAATTCATTCATTAACTCTGGCTGACGAGCAGCGCCCTCAATGAATTTTCCGCCCATTAGGCCAATGCCCAAACAGGCGCCCAAGGCTCCGAGGCCAATGATGAGGCCAATACCAATTGCGGTGAGGCCTTGAATGTTTGCTAAGAATGCTTGCATGTTGACTCCTAAGTAATAAAAGTGGTGTTAAAAATAAAACGGTTAATGATGACTGTGTGCCTGCCCGATGTAGACCAAAGTCAACATCATAAAAATAAAGGCTTGCAACAAAATAACGAGGATGTGGAAGATGGCCCATGCTGATCCAGCGATTACATGGCCAACAAGGCCCAGCGCGCTTACATCAAGGCTAAATGTCCAAATGCTTCCTAAAAGGGCGATCAACAAAAAGATCAGTTCGCCTGCATACATATTGCCAAACAGTCGCATTCCTAATGAAACGCCTTTGGCGATGTACTCAATAATGTTCAAAACTAAGTTGAATGGTGCAAGATACCATTTGGCCCCAAACGGTGCCGATAAAAGCTCATGCGCAAATCCACCAACACCCTTGGCTTTAAAGCTATAAAAGAACACGAGCAATAAGACAGCAAATGACATTCCCAGTGTTGCATTCAAGTCTGTCGTCGGAACTATTTTGTGGTGAGGAACATGAACGCCAAAGTTCTCTAAGAAATGATTGACGCCAATCACCCAGTCCACGGGAACAAGATCAAGAGTGTTTAATAAAACGATCCAGCAAAAAACAAAAAGGGCCAAAGGCGCAATATAGCTGCGATCGCCATGCACGATGCTTTTTGATTGTGTATCCACCATCTCGACAAGCATTTCCACCAAAGCCTGAAAACGGCCCGGCACCCCCGGGGTTGCGCGTCTTGCAGCAATCAATAAAAATCCGACCGCAAGCAAGCCCATCAAAATGGTCCAAAAAAGAGTGTCTAAATTAATAACGCTGAAATCAATAATGGAAGATTGGGCGCCACCAATATTGTTGAGATTTTGCAAATGCTCTGCAATGTAGGCTGTTGGTGTTAAGGGCTCGTTTTGAGCTCCGTGTGCTGCGCTCGCCATTTTTAAGCAATTCCTTCGTTACACAAAATAAACGCCGCTCACCGCCAAAACCACGCAAGCCAATAGCACTTGAGCGTGACAAAGTAAGTGACCAGCAACGGTATCCACTTCAGATCTGGGTAACTAAATGCCACCCAAATAAACATTGCGATCGTCACGGCAATTTTTATAAATTCGCCAGAAACAACCGCAGCCAACAGGCTCCCAGGATTTTGGTTTTTTACCCGCTTCGTTGCACCCATTCGTAGTGCAAAGAGTGCTGCAGGGAAAAACCCAATAAACCCTCCCAAAAGAGCGGAGTAAGTATAAAGGCTCAGCCCCTTTGGGGTTCCAAAAACCGACCAAATAAGCGCGCATGCTGCGGTTGCCATGATCTGAAAACCGATTACGGCCCAAGGCGAAAGAGTAAAGAAGAGCTTGCTTTTAGCCCTTTTCAGGGCCTCCATTTCTTCCTTGCTGTAAGCCCGATAAGCCGCTTCTTGCTCATCTTGCTCTTGCCATGACTGCTGCGGCGCTGATTGATTTTTTTTGGGAATCAATTAAGCCTCAAGATTTTAGTATTTACCCTAGTGAAGGTCAATTGTTTTAGACACTTTTATTACTTAAACGGACTCAATGCCCAATTTTTTCATCAAGGAGTCAAGCTCATCAAAGTGGCTGAAATAAAACCGCAGCTCTCCACTCTTTCCCTTTTTTTTAAACTCCACCTCTAAGCCAACAATATCGGCCATATTTTGAGCAAGGCGTTTTAGGTCTTGATCTGCCAAATTAGCTCCGGCAGTGCCTATCTTTATGGTCTTTTTCTTGGCTAAATCGCCAGAAAGCAAGGTTGCCGAGGTGGCCAACTTTTCGGCCTCTCGAACCGACAGGCCCTGCGCTACTATTTTTTGTGCCAGGGCCACCTGGCTTGATCCCGGCAAAGAAAGGAGCGCTCGCGCATGTCCCATATCGATCTCGCCAGCCATTAGCATTGCCTGAACCGCCTTTGCCAATTGGCTTAGGCGCAATAAATTACTAACAGCGCTTCTAGACTTCCCCACCGCTTTAGCAGCCTGCTCGTGGGTAAACCCAAACTCCTCAATTAAACGAGCCAGTCCACGGGACTCTTCCAAGGGATTGAGGTCCTCGCGCTGCATATTTTCAATCAGAGCCATTGCTGCTGCGGCCTGATCATCGGCCTCAACAATGCGGACCGGCACCTCCTTAAGGCCTACGAGGCCTGCCGCCCTAAAACGTCTTTCACCGGCAATAATTTCATAGCGATCGCCAACACCCAAGCTCCTCACCAATAAAGGTTGCATAATTCCGCGCTCACGAATGCTATCCGCCAACTCCTTGAGTGGCAATTCATCCATTTTTTGTCTTGGCTGGTATTTACCGGCCTGTAGCAGCGTGAGTGGCAAAAAGGCGCCGCTCTCTACGCCAGCTTGTGTTGATGTGCTTTTATTGGGGGCTCCCAATAGAGCGTCCAAGCCCCTTCCTAAACCTTTTTTCTTGTTCATGCTCATGTTTACCTACATCGTTTTAATACGCTCAACCATCTCGCCCGCAAACTCAATATAAGCCTGTGCGCCGCGCGCTGATTTATCAAAAATAACGCCTGGCACGCCAAATGATGGCGCCTCTGCTAATCGCACATTTCTGGGAATAATTGTTCTAAACACTTTGTCGCCGAAATGCGTTATGAGCTGCTCAGACACTTGTTGCTGAAGAGTAATCCGGGTATCGAACATGACGCGCAATAAACCAATTATTTTTAAGCTCGGATTCAAGTTGGCATGAACTTGTTTAATGGTATTAACTAAATCTGATAAACCCTCCAGCGCAAAATATTCGCATTGCATCGGCACCACTACACCATCCGCAGCACAGAGCCCATTTAAGGTAAGCAATGAGAGGGCCGGGGGACAATCAATTAATATGAAATCAAATTGACTGGCAACCGCATCAAGCGCAAGCTTAAGACGCATCTCACGATTTTCTAAATCAACCAGCTCCACTTCAGCGCCGGCCAAATCACGATTTGCCGGCAATATCGAGTAGCCGGCTTCTACAGAATGTTGCAGAGCTTGTGAGGCTGAGGCCATGCCAATTAGAACCTGATACACGCTGTTTTCTAAATTGGCTTTATCAATACCCGAACCCATGGTTGCATTGCCCTGCGGATCAAGGTCAACCAGCAATACCTTTTGTTTTTGGGCAACCAGTCCTGCAGCAAGATTCACTGCGGTTGTTGTTTTCCCAACACCACCTTTTTGATTAGCAATGCAAAATGTTTTGGCCATTTACGTTTTACTTACTTTTAAAAACCAATAATCGTCGATCTATGTTTTGTCCTGGTAGCGCTAAAACACACTCTTCCAAAAGAGTCCAACGCTCTTGAGAAACCTCAGCAATTTCTTCTTCGCTGCGCTGACTTTTCATCGCAAACACCAAGCCCGATGATTTTAGTAAGGGGCGGGCAAGATCCAATAAATTTTTAAGGCGAGTAAACGCTCTTGCCGTAACGGCATCAAACTGCCCGGCCATCTCGTGCGCAACACCCTCAACCCGTCTTGCCATTACCTCAACATTTTTTAATTGAAGCCCGCCTCGTATGTGTTGCAAAAAAGCGGCTTTCTTTTTGCTTGCCTCAATCAAGCTGAACGACCAGGCTGGTTCCAATATTGCCAATGGAATAGCCGGCAGGCCGCCACCTGAGCCCATATCAGCCACACGCACGCCAGCCGCTTTGTCTTTTTGTGTTTCACCTAAATAGCGTTGGAGAATGGGAAAAATTACAATAGAATCAATAAGATGCAGATTTATCGCGGCATCTGTGTCCTCAATAGCGGTTAGATTATGAACCCGATTCCATCTGAATAATTCATTTAAGAAATAGTCCATTCCCCGAGCTTGATCGGGGCTCACGCCATGAGCGGAAAGGCTCGCTCCAAGAACCGTCGAGCTCATACCAGAGCCTGTGTTTTGCCAATGCCCTTCTTAAGATGGACCAATAGCAGGGAAATTGCAGCGGGCGTAACCCCAGAAATTCGGGATGCCTGCCCTAATGTTTCTGGTTGATGAAGGTTTAGCTTTTGCCAAACCTCGACAGAAAGGCCCTTAACCAAGGAATAGTTCAGGTCGGGAGGGAGTCGTAGATTTTCATAGTGCTCGTGCCGCTCTATTTCAATCTTTTGCCTTTCAATATAGCCCTCGTATTTGATCGATACTTCGACCTGATCCATAACCTGCCCACTAAGGTGGGGGTCGGCCAAGATTGGCGCCCCCTCAGAAAAAGATGGCTCAGCCTGAAGAAGATCACGATACGCGGTCTCGGGGCGCCGCAAAACATCTGCCAATGAGCACTCGTGGGACAGGGGCTGCCCCAACAACTTAGCCAGACTGTGTGCCGAGGAATGTTTTGGGCCAACGCGAAAGGCGCGTAAGCGGGATGTTTCACGTGAAACACAGTCCTGCTTCTGCTGAAAAAACTCCCATTGTTTATCAGAAACCAGCCCCATACTTCGCCCCAGGGCCGTTAAACGAGCATCCGCGTTGTCCTCCCGCAAACTCAATCGATACTCTGCCCGACTAGTAAACATCCTGTAGGGCTCTTGTACGCCGCGGGTAATAAGATCGTCAACCAAAACGCCCAGATAAGACTCGCTCCGTTTAGGCAACCATGGTTCAAGGTCTTTTGCGGCAAGGCCGGCATTAATACCCGCCAGCAAGCCCTGGGCTGCGGCCTCTTCATAACCAGTAGTCCCATTAATCTGCCCAGCGAAGTAAAGGCCGAATATGGCTTTGGTTTCCAGGCTGTGTTTTAGTTGCCTTGGATCATAATAGTCATACTCAATAGCGTAGCCTGGACGAACTATCTGGGCCGACTCAAGCCCCCGAATGCTATGAACCAATTCAAGCTGAACATCGAACGGCAAACTTGTTGAAATTCCATTTGGGTAAAACTCGTTAGTCGTCAGGCCCTCGGGCTCTAAAAATATTTGGTGGCTTTCCTTCGCTGAAAACCGATGAATTTTGTCCTCAATTGAGGGGCAATATCGGGGGCCAACCCCCTCTATAACGCCGGTATACATTGGGGAGCGATCCAAACCACCCCGAATAATCTCATGTGTTTTTGAGTTAGTGTGGGTAATCCAACATGGGAGCTGGCGAGGATGTTGTTCCGGCCTGCCCATGAACGAAAAACAAGGGATTGGGTCTAAATCGCCGGGCTGTTCTAGCATCACCGAAAAGTCGATGGTTCGACCATCAATTCGGGGTGGGGTCCCAGTTTTCAGACGGCCCTGAGGCATAGAAAGCTCTTTAAGGCGAGCCGACAGGGTTGTTGCAGCGGGATCACCCGCGCGCCCACCGCTGTAGTTTTCCAGCCCAACATGAATTTTGCCATCCAAAAAGGTCCCGGCCGTCAAAACAACCTTCTTTGCCTCAAACTGAAGGCCGCTTTGGGTTTTGACCCCGCGAACAACATCGCCCACCACGATAAGGTCGTCGACTGCTGCCTGAAAAAGGCTCAAATTGCTTTGATTTTCAAGGCGCCAACGAATAGCAGCCTTGTATAAAATTCGGTCGCCCTGGGCGCGCGTTGCCCTAACAGCCGGCCCCTTACTGGAATTTAAGATCCGAAACTGAATACCTGCCTCATCGGTTGCGGCCGCCATGGCCCCGCCCATCGCATCAATTTCTTTAACGAGGTGCCCCTTGCCAATTCCGCCGATCGAGGGATTACAGCTCATGGCGCCGAGTGTCTCAATACTATGGGTCAACAAAAGGGTGTCGCAGCCCATGCGCGCAGAGGCTAGCGCAGCCTCGGTGCCAGCATGGCCACCGCCCACCACAATAACGTCAAATTTCTTGGAATAAAGCATCGATTGCCCTTTGTCGGGCGTTGATCATAGCATTTTTACTGTTTCACGTGAAACAGGGCGCCCCAAAGATAGGGTTTATACATGTAACCTATTGATTTAATTAGGAAAAAATGCCATGTAGCCAGATTTTGCAATAAGGGCCATTACAACCACCAAAAAGATCTTCCGAACAAACTGGCTGCCGTGTTTTATTGCCAATTTGCTCCCAAATTGACTGCCAATAATGTTGGCAACCATCATGCTTAGGCCCAATGGCCAATCCATGAACCCGAGACTAACCAGCATCAAAATTGCTGCAAGGTTGGTTGTGACGTTTACCAGCTTCGTTGCGGCTGAAGCGTGAAGAAAATCAAAATGAAAAATGCGCACAAAAGCGAATAAGAAAAAGCTGCCGGTTGCCGGGCCAAAGAAGCCATCGTAGAAACCGATAACCGCACCCATGACAACAGCCTTAAGTGCTTCGTGCTTACCCACTTTGCTAGCAGGTCTGTTCTCAAGGCCGAAATTGGGGGCGAACCAGGTATACACCAATAAAGCAACCAACATGAAGGGCAGGGCCTTGCGGAGAGGCTCGGATGGAAAAACACTTACCGCAAGGGCGCCGAGCAGGGCCCCGATAAATCCTGCCACAATTGCTGGGCCCAAAATATTCCAAGGAAGCTGTGCGTGCCTTAAATATCGACACGCTGCATTGATGGTACCGCCAATCGACGAAACCTTGTTCGCGCTTAAAAGCGTTGCTGGGTGTGCATCAGGATATGCCGTAAACAAGGCGGGTACCTGAATCAACCCACCGCCACCCGCTATTGCATCAACCAGACCGGACGCAAATGCGGCAAGCAAAAGAAAAAGCCAAAGGTATGAGGAAAAATCAATTAGCGTTTCCACAACTGTGCCCTACTGATTTAAAGATTCTCTTTGGTCATTAAAGAGAATTGCGCGCCAAAATAAATCGTGAAAAGGCATCCTTAGAAGTATCGTCAAGAATATCTACCGGTATACGCTGCGAGCCCTGAACAATCATTAGCGCATAGGGTTTTGCAAGTGCAGAGGCCTCTTTCGAAAGAATGAGTTCCTCCCCTTCGGCGGGTGATTGGGCGCGCCAATAGTTAATTGCGGCCTCAAGCTCTTGAATCGTGATAAACAACATTTGTATGCGCAATCAGTCGACATCAAGCATGGTGCCTCGACACCGTTTACTTCCACAATAACAAGCGTATTCTTTTTTAACCTTTTTGGTTAATTTGCCATCCAAGTTTAAGGAGTAGTCATAAAAAAGTTCTTCGCCGGGGATAAGTTTGCGTTTTGCAAAAATAAAAACGCGGCTTTCTCCATCCACCATGATTTCATCAGCCATACAATTCGGCTTACAGGAGTGGTTAATCCAGCGAGCAGCATTTCCGCCAACATTGGCATCAATCACCCGACCATCTTCTAAAGAAAAATAAAAGGTGTGATTGGGTTGGTTTGGGTCATGGGGGTGTCTTCTAAGGGCCTCTTTCCAACTAATGCGCTCTCCAATGTACTCAATAACGGCGGCACCTTTTGGAATGTCCTTTTTTACAAACACGCCGCGACCATGAATCTTTGAGTTCTTAACAGCAATAAAGGACTTTGCCACCGTCTTGGGGGCTATATTTTTTTTCATTGGTTTAAATATCTAAATTACGAGCAATCAGGGCGTTCTTCTCGATGAATGCACGGCGCGGATCGACCTCATCACCCATAAGGGTAGTAAAGACCTGGTCTGCCATAATTGCATCCTCAATTTGAACTCGCAACAAACGTCGGGAATTGGAGTCCATCGTGGTTTCCCAAAGCTGCTGGGGATTCATTTCACCAAGACCTTTGTAACGCTGTCTACTAATGGAGCGCTCGGCCTCAGCTAGCAGCCACTCAAAAGCACCACGGAAATCACCAACAACGTGTTCCTTGTTTGTTTTTTCTGGGTCACCGCGTCGCACGCGACTGCCCGAAAGAACCCGGCCAGAGAGAGCTTTGGCGGCCAAAACCAAACTCTGATAATCGTCACTTGCGACAAAGTCCGAGCTAATTACAGAAAGCTTGAGGTTGCCATGAATACGTCTTGCGAGCAGGAGGCGGTAGCGCTCGGTACGCTCCTCTTTTTGGACTGTTATCTCGGGCGCCACCAAAAGCGGGTCTTGATTTTCAGAGAACGTTTTTCTTAGGCGCTCTGCGGAGGCATTTGCATTCGCCTCCGTATCAAAATTGAGGCTAACCCCGGCAGCTATCGCGCGCAACGCATCCTCATCCATTGTCCGAGAAAGCCGATCAACCACCGCCTGAATTGTTTGATAATTTTTTGCAAGGGCCTCAAGGGCATCGCCAGAAATCAATTCGCCCGAGGGGGTTTCAATAGACGCTTGCTCTAAGGCTATTTTGAAAAGAAGTTGATTTAGCTCAGCATCGTCTTTAATGTATTGCTCGCTTTTTCCATGTTTAACTTTATACAGGGGTGGCTGTGCAATATAAATGTGCCCCCGCTCAATCAGCTCGGGCATTTGTCTGTAAAAAAATGTGAACAACAAAGTTCGTATGTGACTTCCGTCAACGTCAGCATCGGTCATGATGATGATGCGGTGATAACGCAACTTGTCGGCTTTATATTCCTCAATACCAATTCCAGTACCGAGAACGGTGATCAAGGTCACCACCTCTTGGCTGCTGAGCATCTTGTCGAAACGGGCTTTTTCTACATTTAGGATTTTTCCCTTTAGGGGCAAGATTGCTTGAAACTTTCTATCGCGGCCCTGCTTTGCAGAGCCACCCGCCGAGTCTCCCTCGACAATAAACAGTTCAGACTTGGCTGGGTCTTTTTCTTGACAGTCTGCTA
>JACCDN010583321.1_pt1 | contig 14664 bp, 12 predicted proteins | sample 7441691 | NCBI WGS metagenome assembly JACCDN01 (sample SAMN15323439, study PRJNA562643) | freshwater metagenome | isolation source: river surface water | place: USA:Blue River Watershed | collected 2017-08-16
CATCCCAACTTTTCTTAAATTTAATCTGCTCAATCGCGCTAAAAACTTTGCGAGACAGAGTTAAGATTAAAGCAAAAGTAAACTCAGCTACAGTACGTGAGCCATAGGCGGGGATATTGCAAACTAGAATTCCTTTGGATTGGGCGTGGGCTACATCTATGTGATCGAAACCTGTAGACCGAGTGATGATGAGCTTTAAATTTGGCAACGAGTCAATTATGGATGCGTCTACCACAGAATTAACAAAGACCGTCACCGCTTCTGCCTTTGTGGCGCGACCTAATGTTGAGGAACTTAAGTTTTCTTCGATGTAGTCAATTTTATCTTGCTGAAGACCCCCAACGTTTGCTGACAAAGATTGCAGAATCTTCTTGTCTTCGTCGGACACTTCAAAATGAGTTATGTTCATAACTTCATTATATCACTAGCTATGAAATTTTATTTTTATTTCAGGCGAGAGTCGTTATTCTTCATTTTGGAAAGTGTATCTAAATGTCTATCATAGTAGTTCATTGGTACAGTTAGTTTGGATTCTCCGCCATTATTCTTGAAGATGCTGTCAGAAGGGACTGGAATTAGTCCATCTTCGTGAACGAAGTAGATCGTGCTGCCTGATTTTACCCAACTACCCCATGGGTGAGAATATGTACCACTTGTGACTGTATAGATGTGTGGTAAGTAAGAGGTGTTTCCGTAAACTACGTCACTCCATTGATATCCAAGATCTAAGAAAACGCGTTCGTTAGAGAATCCAATTTTTTGGTCCCGATAAATTAAGTAAACCGTGCCATTGTCTAAGACAAGTGCACCGCTCTTGAAAGTAGTATTTGCACGGACTCTACCTGGTCTATCTGGGTAATTTGTTTTGTCAGAAGTAGATCGGGAATTTGTTGAGATTGATGGTGTGTTGTATCCGCCAACTTTAGCGTGCCAGAACCAATCGAGTTGCGGAGAAAAGGAGTTAAAAGTTCGAGTGGTAGTAAAGCGACCATTTCTGTCTGTGGTCCCAATACCTAATGTACCGTTCCAAAGTTCTGAATCGGACTGGTGGTAATACAGGTCGACTGTGCTGTAGCTTGGGGCATTAGTAATGCTAATGCGGAACTGGCTACGACCCAGTGCATCCACTTCTATTTTAGGAGAAGTATAAGCTTCTGCCCTAGAAATAGGTACAATTAATGGGGAGATAATAACAGAGATAGCGATGACGAGACCAAGCAATTTTTTCATAAATATCCTTTCTACTTTTATTGTAGCCCTATTTGGGAAAGTATCAAGGCTCTGTAACTAGCATATTTTTAACAATAAAAATATATTGACAAACAATAAACGTCTGTATACAATAAGTCTAACAAAAATTAATTTAAATTTTATGAAAAAAGGTTCTACTTTGTTTCTTAAATTAGTCATCATTGTGATGGGTTTGGCTGTGTTTGGTATTGCAGGTATTGCACTGCCCTACGAAATGATCACCAACGGTATTAAAAATGACCTAATGTTTTTCCTGTTGTTGTATCTTACATGTATTCCATTCTATATAGCGCTATATCAGGGAATAAAACTTTTGGGATACATAAATAATAACACTGCTTTCTCTATTAATTCTGTTAAAGCTTTAGATAAAATTAAATATTGCGCAATGGTAATGACAGTTCTATATGTCGCGTGTTTGCCATGGATATTTAGAGCAGCTCAAGAAGATGATGCTCCGGGAATGATCTTGATGTGGTTGGCATTTAGTGGAGCGCCATTAGTGATTGCAGTATTCGCGGCACTGCTACAAATGTTGTTAGAGAATGTTTTAGATATCAAATTAGAAAATGATTTAACAGTTTAATATGGCAATAATAATAAACATTGATGTAATGTTAGCGAAGAGAAAGATGAGTGTGACGGAACTGGCAGAGAAAGTGGGGATTACGATGGCTAATATATCTATATTAAAAAACGGTAAAGCTAAAGCTATCCGTTTTTCAACATTGGCTGCAATCTGTAAAGCATTAAACTGTCAGCCTGGTGACATTATAGAACATAAGTAGAGGTACTTGGTTCGTTAACGCGCTATTTTTTTAAATTTAGGCGTTTGCGAATGTGTTTCTTCGGAACGACTTGTTTAATGTCTCCCTTTGGATCAAAAATTGATGGTTCAACTTTTTTTCCTGACAAAAACCAAGAGATTCTTTGGCCTCCATAAATGGAAGGAAGTAACCCAACGCCATTGCATCCCAAATTATAGTAAAGAATTGGGTTGTTTGGCTCAGGACCAATTAGTCTAATACCATTAGGTGTGAATCCCATAAGGCCATGCCATAGAAACTTGTACTCAATTTTATCTTTGGGACTGTGTTTGTAAGTGTAGCGGAGGAAGTTATCAATTTCTGAGCGGGCTTCATCTGGGTAAAGATGTTCTTGGTTGTAATTGTTGGTATCATCCATTAAAGCCTCAGGCCCTCCAATACAAATTAGGTTATGGGTTTCCTTGGTCTCGGTTTCAAAAGGTCTTCGAGTTAAGTAGAAGTACGGATCTTCTTCGTAAATATCGCTGCTGTGATTAGATTTCTTGGGTAGGTAACTAATTTCCGCTGGGGGCTTGCTAAGCTCTTCTGTATAACCGGCCATGTATCCAACTATGCCGCGAACTAGCTGATGAAACTTAGCATTAATTGCTTTCCCTGGAGTATTAACTATATTGATATTCTCAAAACCATTGGTGCAAAGTACTACTTCTTTAGCGGTGACTTTTTTTGTTTTGGATATATCTAAAACAGCGTAGCTATCTTTAAGGACAAGGCGTCGCACGGGTGTGTTTTCGGCAAGAGTGAATCTTTCAGGATACTTGGCAAGCAAATAACCGATCAGCTCCTCACAAAACAAAGCACTGTTCATACAGCCTTTACGTTCTGGCAAGATAGCAATGTATTCTTCGTCAGTTGTTTCTAGTAAGGAAAGAATATCTGCTTTAGGCAGAACCGTGTACAGCTCTTTGTACATATCTGGAATACTACTCAGGTCTTTTGCTTCGTCAGAAATCATAAGTAAAGTAGTCGGAAGGCCAGCTTTAACTCTTAGAGCATTATTCCTTAGGTGCACCAGGACTTCATCTATGTTGGCACAGGCAGCGTAACCCGTGAATTGCCAAATTGGGGTTTGCATTTTAGCCTCTTCACGAATTTCATCTAGTAAAGTCCATGTGGATTCAATTGCTTGCTGGCCCTCAGATGCTTTTTTAATTCCAAACTCGGAAATTAGACTTGAAAAACTTCTTTCAAAATAAGTAGCTAAAAAGCCGCCATTGTGACCAGTAGCCCCATGCGCAATTTTTCCTGCTTCAACAAGAATTATGTGCTTGTTGGTATTTTTCAAAGCATAAAAGGCGGTGGATATACCTGCAATTCCGCCGCCGATTATTGCCACGTCAGCATGATGATCTCCATCGAGTGCCGTGACGGGCCTGGTTCTATTTAATTGTTTTAGCCAGGGTGAGTTGTTAACAAACATTTATGTTTTTATTTTTTTTGCAGGGCGCGCTTCTAGCAAACATTTTAGAAATCGAATAGATCGCCTAAGAATGATTCCTTTTTGTGCTTCTTTTTGTAGTTATGGTCGTCATTTGAGTAAGTTGGGCGCTGTTGTTCGTAGCGCGGTTGTTGATATTGCTGTTGCGGTTGCTGTGGTGGAGGGGACTGAAACGATTGTGTAGGAGCAGCACCGGCTTCGCTATTGGCAATTAGTTTATCTAGCTCGCCTTTGTCTAGCCATACACCTCGACAAGTAGGACAGTAATCAATTTCGATACCTTGTCGTTCAGTCATTAAGAGAGTCGCTTGATCGTTTGGACATTGCATATGTTTTTCCTTTAATTATAAATTTGTGCCGCGGTCTTATATAAAAAAAGACCGGACAAGCCGGTTATAATTGATATTGATTCAATGGTTGAAGCGCTCGCTGTCTATTAGTGCGAGACCTATCGCTTCTCCCTCAGCAATATCCAAGGCTTAGTTATTATAACCTAAAAGTGAGAGATAATCAAAAAAAGCGGGCAACATTGCCTGCTTAATTGTATTAGTGAGAATGTGTATCTTCTTCGGAATGATTTATATCAGCACCGGGTTCTTCTAAATGACTGCTTTCTATGTGCGTATCTTCTGAGTGATTTTCTTCAAGATGGTTATCTTGAGAATGAACATGGGTATCTGCAGTGGCAGTTGTTAAGGCTGCTATGATTGCAATCCCAGCCAGCGCAGCAACAAGATGTTTAAAGTAAGTCTTTTCTTTTTTAGCGACAGAGAGTGAGTAAGGAATTAGATCCTTTAATATAGTGTAAATAATAATTCCCGCAGCAACTGCTAGAAGAGAGAAAATTATATCCTCAGAAATATTGGTAATAAATAGTGCCCCAAGAACTCCTAGTAGAATACTTCCAGAAGTCACAAAGTTTATGGTGAGTGCTTTTTTAGTCGAATATCCTGCGCTTTTAAGAACAAAGAATTCTGAAACTTCTTGCGCTATCTCATGAATCATAATGCCTGCAGTTGTAAGCAATCCTAGATGCACATCAACTAAAAAGGCTGGGACAATTAAAAACCCATCAGTAATGTTGTGTAATGTATCGCTGAGGATGATTCTTTGTGCCCCAGCTTTACTGTGTGAACCCGGGTGCTCGCTATCGTCATGGTGGTGATGAGAGTTAGGGATAGCTTTGTCTACCGCAAAAGCAATCAGTACCCCTATGAACATAATTCCAAGTAGGGGAGCGAGAGCAATATCGCTATGGAAAGTTTCTTTAACTAAGTTGTATGCAACCACGATGAAGACACCAGTTGCAAAAGTTGCGAGGTACTTTAGATTTCGTTCAGCCCATCCGCGGAAGACTCGAGTCACGGTAAATATGCCTACTAGAGACATAAGCATCACCGCGAACGAGGCTAATAAAATATAGATTGTTGTCATTTGAAAAATATTATTGATTGAAACAATACTATCATATCTAAAATGATAATGCAAGTAATTTGCATTTAGATCAACTAAATGCTAGTATGTAAATAACATGAAAACACCTAGAATCGACAATCAATACGCTGATTTGCTAAGGAAGGCAGGTTTCAAGGCGACTCAATCAAAAGTCCAGCTTTTGTCTATATTGGCAAAGAGTAAGAAGCCGCTGTCTGTAGAAGGGATTTATAGAAAATTCACTGAATCTGCTCCAGATATGGCGACTGTATACCGCTCTATAAAAGAGTTTTTAGCGGCCGGCTTAATTAAACAAATTAATTTTCAGCATGGACATGGTCATTATGAGTTTGCAGGTTTAGAGGACCACCACCACTTTATTTGTAGTCAGTGCGGGAAGGTGGAAGACATAGAGAATTGTGATCTTGATTCCATCATAAGCAAAGCTATTAAAAACTCTGTAAATTTTAAGCAAGTGACTGGACATTCTTTTGAGTTGTTCGGACTTTGCGGAAAATGTACACTATAAACATGTTTAAACAATTCCGATTAATTTACCTTCTAATTGTATTCGCTATCATTATTGCTGCGGCTGCGGTCTATGTTTTGCAATTGCCAAATAGTAACTCATCTTTTAGCCAAGAGAACGCTTCTCAAGATATAACCTCGTTTAAGGATTATGCTAAAGGGGAAGTTATTGAAGTAATTTTTGAGCAAGTTGATGATGTTCAGCGAACTCAATACATAACTCAGCAACTGAAAGTAAGGCTGACTGATGCCGAGGAAGATACGGGCGAAGAAGTTTTAGTAGATAACACCCAAATTCTAGATGCAGCTCGTAGTGTGCAATATGAAGTCGGTGATAAAGTTGTGCTTGGATCGATTTCCGCGGAAGTGACTGAAGAATATGTGATTATAGATCGGTACAGACTTCCGGGACTATACATTGTTGTCGGTGTATTTTTAGCTTTGGCAGTAATTGTTGGGCGCCGCCGTGGTTTAACTTCACTAATAGGATTAGGAATAACTGGATGTATACTTCTTTTCTTCATCGCCCCACAAATTTTAGCGGGGAAAGATCCGTTCTTGGTGGCACTGGTTGGAGCAGGCGCAATTGTGTTGGTTAGCATGTTCATCTCTCATGGGTTCACTAAGCGCATCCAAATTTCTGCTATCAGTACGATTATCTCTTTAGCTATTACGGCTGTCATTGCTTACGCGTTTGTACAAATCTCTAGTATATTTGGATTTGGTCAAAGCGATGCCTTCATTCTAGAGACAGGTTTCTTAGGTAGTATTAATCTTCAAGGGATTTTACTTGCTGGTATTATGATTTCTGTTCTAGGAGTTCTGGATGATGTCACAACAGCTCAGACTGCCGCTGTAGAAGAGTTGTATAAAACTGATAAAACTTTGTCCGTGAAAGCTTTGTATCAAAAAGGGTTGTCGATTGGCAGGGAACACATCGCTTCCCTAATTAACACATTAATTTTAGTCTATGCCGGCGCAGCCTTGCCACTGTTTTTACTGCTGACCTTGCAAAAGTCTCAGCCGCTTTGGATTCTACTTAATAGTGAGTTCATGGCTGAAGAATTAGTGAGAGCTTTGGTGGGAAGTATTACTTTGATATTAGCAGTGCCAGTGGCTACGCTGCTTGCCGCGTATATTTACGCCCGCAAATCATAGTGCTAGACTAACTGTAATTAAAGGATAAAACTATGATATTTGTAATTTTGCTAGGAGCTATTGGTTTCATCTTGCTTATCTCTATTAAACAGATAAACCAATACCAACGAGGGGTCAGGTTCACAATCGGAAAGTTCTCTGGGATTATGGAGCCAGGCTGGAGATTAGTCATCCCTGTATTCCAGAGCTATCAAAAAGTTGATATGCGTATTAAAGCAGTGGATGTGCCGAATCAAGAAACTATTACTAAGGACAACATCTCAGCTAGCGTGAATGCGGTTATCTACTACAGAATTGCCGATGCACAAAAAGCGATCATCGAGGTAGAGAATTTTTATTACGCTGTTTCTCAGTTAGCTCAAACGACTATGCGTAATGTAGTAGGGGAGGTCACTTTAGACGAATTACTTTCTAGCCGTGTTGCAACCGCAGAACGAATTCGCAGCATAGTAGATGATGCTACCGATGCTTGGGGAGTGGATGTGCAATCTGTTGAATTGAAAGACGTAGTGTTGCCGGAAGAAATGAAGCGTGTGATTGGTCGTCAAGCTGAAGCAGAACGTGAACGCCGTTCTGTGATTATTCAAGCTGAGGGGGAAGTCGTTGCTGCAGATAACTTAGCGAAAGCTGCTCAAACTTTGTCTGGAGCACCGGGCGCTTTGCACTTGCGTACTTTGAATACTATAAATGATTTAAGCTCAGATAAATCCAACACAGTCATCTTTGCTTTACCGATTGAAATCTTGAGAGCAATTGAAAGTGTGACTAAGAAGTAGGAATTATTTAGGAGTAGTTGGGATTGAACTGCTTTCAATCAGCAAGCATAGCAAAGAAAAAAGTACTCCAATAATTGGAGTACTTTTTTCTTGGTAGTGATACCGCGTCTAGAACTGATCAACTAGGGGAGCTATAAAGGATTTCTAGGAGATTTCATACAGTCGTTTTGATGCATTCGAGTCTTAGGGCAAAATCGATGCAAATATGATTATTCCAGACTTACTGTTTTTAACATCTTATCGAATATATCCAATTCAGCTTTTACTTTTTCATTGCGCGTTTTTGCATTTAATTCTTTGCTCAGCATGGAATTGGGGTAAGAACTTTCGTCATTGCTAAATCGATATACATAAAAAGTTTTTGCAAACGATACCCAAGCACCATCTTTATAGAATAAATATGCAAGAGACGATGCATCTCTACCATTAGGCCCATCGCCGTTGGTTATGGATCTGATAATCTTGGTGTCGTTAATATTTACAATGCTACAAAATTCATTAGCAGTTACATCAAGTCCAAAATCTTTTGAGCAATTATAATCGACTGGCTTTGTAGTAATTATAGTAGTTGCTATTTCTACAGGAAAATCGTTTGTTTCACCTGGGCCTCGTTCTCCCATATTTTCAATTTTGATTTGGTTGTTATAGCTATTTATAGAATCTCGGGAAAAAGGAAGAATGGCAGTATAGCTGTAGCTTTGGTTTTCTTTTGTGAATGAAAAATCATGAGAATAACCATTTGAACCCGCGCCCTCTTTTACTTCACCTAGTTCATTAGGATATTGAAACGATAGCGCTAAAGAATTATTGGAATATGTTTTCCAAGTGCTAGTATTCTGGTTAATTTTGTCGTAAAAATTATTATCGGTTTGCTGAGAATTATTTGAATTATCTGCTTCTTGTAAATTTGATGTAGGTAAGTTTGTATTGGCATTATCAACAGACGGTGCTTGCTCGCTGCAGCTAACGGCTAATAAAGCAATGGATATTATGCTTATTAAAATGATGCGATTTTTCATATATAATAAATTATTTTAAAAGACCCATTTGGGTCTCTCGATACTGCGGACTGTTGGTAGCGCTACGGAGAATCGAACTCCGATTTGACGGATGAAAACCGTCTGTCCTAACCGTTAGACGATAGCGCCATGAACTTAAATAACTATCGAATTGTAACAGAAATAGAGGAATAAATCAAGTCCCTGATTAACCCCTCAGATAGCCAATAAAAGAAAAAACTGAGCCGCAATAAGTATGCAGTCCAGTTTTTAGGGTGTGCTGGCCTCTATGCCAGCTCTTTTGATGAGTGCTTTTCGCTGGCTAGCCATAGTCCGAAGAGAACCATCGCTATGGCTAAGTGCCATAAGCTAATGTGCGAAATCACTCTCGTGATTTCTGATGCATGAGCTACTACAATGAGTACTCCTAGCATCTGATGCACATGGGCTACTTTGGTCGCTTTCACTAGAGAGCGAGTAGCTTTTCTCAGAGTCTGGGACATAGAGTCCTTTCTCGTCTTTCCACAACAGCGCACCGCGCTCTGTAGGCAGACATCCTCCGTTAATACTGCGGATCATTCCTAGAGTCATCAGTCTATGGCGGCACCAGAAACGCATCCGACGCTAGAGTATACTCCAATTGTGGATAAATGTCAAGGACTGAATCAATGATAAGAGAATAATATGTCATACTTAAAGCAGAATTAAAATAAACCCTTATGTTCAAAAAGTCCATATATACGCTTATAGCAGTTCTTGCAGTGACAGGAATCATTACTAGTACGTTTAATCTTTCCCAGGCATCGACTCTTTTATCAGATGATTTTACTGGAACCACTATTAATACAGTAAAATGGAATGAGACAGATGCTGGTGGCGTAGGGGGAACTTCTGGGAATATTCAACAGAATGGGTCTTTGAGCATGACAGGTTCTGCTTCTTGGGGTAACAACTATTTGGTTACTGACGATACATATGATAGGTCTGTTGGGGGATTAGAGATGACAGCTGATGTGACTTGCGCTAGTGGTAGTAGTATTTTTGGCATTGGATATGGAGATCCTGGGGTGCTGACCGGCGGCGGACAGTCTTATACTCTGTACGTTGTATCAAATACAGTTTATTTCTCCCGACAGCTTGCTAATGGTAATGCTGAAAATATTACCACAGCTTTTAGCTGTACCAACGGCGTGGCTTTTAGTGCCCGCATCGCTATTGATTCCACTAGTGGCGCTGCTCTATATATCAACGGCAGTGGAACCGCAGCGGCGACATTGGCCGGCGGTACTTTTACCAACAAAGGTTTTTTCCTTTCGGGGCATTCCGGCACAGCTACGTTAATTGATAACGTTGTGATTGCTAGCGCAAGTGCTGCGACGGCCCCCGACGCTCCAACTGGACTGACAACAACACCTGCCAGCACTGCAATGGGATTAACATGGACAGCTCCTGTTAGCAATGGTGGGGCGGCCATTACTGATTACCTAGTCGAATATAAATTGGCTAGCGAACCAACTACTTGGACTACTTTTTCAGACGGTACATCAACTACAGCGGCTACTACAGTAACCGGTTTAACAAATGGGTTGAGCTATAATTTCCGCGTCTCTGCGACTAACTCGGTGGGCACCGGCGTACCTTCCAGTACAGCGACCGCAACTCCCGCGTTAAGTGTCCCATCTGCACCGCAAGGCTTGTCTGCATCTAGCGGAACGAGCGGACAATCAGTTTTGACTTGGTCAGCACCTCTTACCAACGGCGGCGCGGCTATTACTGACTATATAGTAGAGTACAAACTTTCTACTGAACCAACTACTTGGACTACTTTTTCCGACGGCACATCAGGCTCAACTGGGGCAACAGTTACTGGCTTAGTAAACGGTTCTACCTATAACTTCCGTGTTTCTGCTACAAACTCTGTAGGAACTGGCCCTGTTTCCAGTACAGCTAACGGTATTCCAAATACCTTTGCTATGTCAGATGATTTTACTGGCACCACTATTGATACAGATAAATGGACTGAGCTTGATCCAGGTGGTACAGGAGGGACTGTTGGAAACGTTCAACAAAATGGAGATCTAAATATAACCGGTACTGGTGCATGGGGTGGCGCTGGACTGAGTACAGTACAAACATATGATAGAACTAACGGCGATGTAAGTATTACAGTCACTGTTACTAGGTCATCTTGTGGTTCGGGTGTGGGGCCAGTAGCAATTGGCTATGGTGATTTAGTTTTCACTGGAGTAGGAACATCATCTTATATTCTTTTAGCTAATGCAACGAACTGGGAATTGTATTACTGGACTGGTGGGTCAAACGTTGCTGGATCCGGTCCATCTGCATCACCCCAAACTTTGAGCGGATTTACATCTTGTACAAATGGAGTTCCATTCACTTTGACCTTAACTGCCTTAGAAGAAGGTGGTGCGAGCGTGTTTGTAAATGGTTCTGGAACACCGAGTGCAACTATTACAGCTGGCACATTTACTAATGAAGGTTTCTGGCTGGGTGCAATGAGTAGTACTGGTACTAGCGATTTAGATAATGTTCAAATAATTGAACCGGCTACTGGACCAGCTGCTCCATCTGGTTTGGGTGCAACCCCTGGTGATGGACAAGTAACATTAGCTTGGACAGCTGGTGCAGATAACGGCGCTGCAATTACTGATTACTTAGTTGAATATAAGCTCAGTACTTCTGGGACCTGGTTAACTTTTTCTGATGGCACTTCTGCTTCCACAGGAGCTACGGTTACAGGATTAACTAACGGTTTGAATTATAACTTCCGTGTATCTGGAATTAATAGTAATGGTACCAGTGATCCATCATCTACAGCTACAGCTCGTCCAGTTTCTGCAACTCCAACCGCTCCAACAGCGACAGGTGTAGCTATTACTGGTAACGCAGCGGTGGGCGAGCAAGTAACCGGTACTTACACCTACGTAGATGTTAACGGTAATACTGAATCTGGCTCTACTTTCCGATGGTTAAGCTCATCTAGCGCGGGCGGAACTTATGCTGCGATTTCAGGTGCTACTAGCACTACGTATACTGTAGATGAAGATGATACTGGAATGTACTTGAAATTTGAAGTGACTCCTCAAACTGCTACTTCGCCGACAACTGGCACTCCAGTACTTAGTTCTGCGACTAGCCAAGTTGCAACCATTAATTATTTGAATCAAATTCTTTCTACAGGGCAAAGTTTGTCTGTCGGTGTTGCTGCAAGCCCAGCCCTTTCGACTACACAACCTTACTCTAACAAAATGTTAACCGGTGGTTCTGGTGGAATTGGTGCTGGCGGTAGCTTCACTGCATTGATAGAAAGCAGCGTGGAAACAATGAGCAGTGCGATTGCAAACTCATTGACATTTAACGATACTGGTAATGATTTAGATACAGTTATGTCGCTCCATGGAGTTAGTGGTTATACATATTCTCAGCTGAAAAAGGGGACAGGGCCATATACTAATGCGATGAACCAAGTTACGAATGCAAAAAGCGCTGCTTTGTCTCTTGGCCGAGTGTCTCGTGTAATGGGCGTAACTAATATTCATGGTGAAACTGATAACTTCAATAATGTAAGTGGAGCAACATATCAGGGTTACTTAGAAGAATGGCAGAACGATTACGATACTGATGTAAAAGCAATTACAGGCCAGAGCAATGAAGTATACATGTTCATCGACCAGATGAGTTCGTTCATGTCTTCTTATGCAAACGATGCAACCTCTGAAATTCCTATCTATCAATTATATGCAGCGGAAGATAATCCAGATGAGATCGTACTAGTTGCTCCAAAATACTTCTTTAGCTACTCAGATCGACATCACTTAACTGCAGCAAGTTCCCGTTGGTTAGGGGAGTATCATGCGAAAGTAATTAAGAAAGTTGCTATAGATCATGAGACTTGGCGCCCATTGAGCCCAGACACTGTTACTCGTACAGGGAACGTAATTTTGGCAGACTTCCATGTCCCTGCAGGGCAACTAGCTTTTGATACAACTCTAGTTAGTGCCCGCACAAACTATGGATTTGAATATTACGACTCAACTTCATCGGCAACAATTAGCTCAGTTGAGTTAGTTGACACCGATACAGTTAGAGTTACTCTAAGCGGTACTCCAACAGGCAATAACCAACGCTTAAGATACGCTTATACAGGTGTGCCTGGAACAAACACTGGTGCACAAAATGCTGGCAGCGCAGCTGGGAACTTGCGTGATACAGACCCGTACCCATCTTTGTACAGCAACACTTTGTACAACTGGGCAGTTCACTTTGATCACCCTGTAACCCTAGATTCTTCCGCTCCAACTATTACTAATGTTTCTTCTGACAAAGCTAATGGTACATACAGCGTTGGTGAAGTAATAGACATTGATGTCACTTTCTCGAAGGCTGTTACTTCAACTGGCAACGTCACAGTGACTTTGGAAACTGGTGCAACAGACAGGACCTGTACTTTTACAGTGACTAGCGCGACCAGTGGAAGTTGTAACTACACAGTTCAAGCTGGCGATTTGACTGATGACTTAACCGTTAAAACTATTTCTGGAACTATCGCTGATCTTGATGCCCATGCCATGGTAAACTTCGTTCCGACTACTAACTTAGCTGCCAACAAGGCTTTGGTAATCGATACAACTGGCCCAGTAATTTCCGCTATTAGTGTTAATCCTGCGACCACTAGTGCGGTTATCACTTGGACAACAGGCTCTCTTGCTTCTACTGGTGTAACATACGGACTTACTTCTACTCACACAGAGACCTCCGCAGTAACGGATACTTCTCCACGAGTACTTTCACACTCAAAGACAATCTCTTCCCTTGCTGCTTGTACTACATATCACTACAGTGTGGTTTCTGTTGACGCTTCTTCTGTTTCTACTTCAAGTTCTAGTGCAACATTTACAACTGACGGTTGTACTGGTTCTGCAGAAGTAGAAAGTGAAATAGGCGACAATGTTTCTAATGCTACTGGAGGCACGGTTGAATTAACAGATGGGGATTCTGGAATTGAATTAGATATCCCTGCTGGAGCTGTTGGGGCAGAGTCTGTATTCCAGATTAAGCAAATAAATACTGCAGATGCATTAATCGCTTCTGGAATGCCTACAGGGTTAAACCCTGTAAATGGCCACACATACGACTTGAAAGCCTTAACAGGAATTGGGACATCCGTAACTTCCTTTAATGATCCTATTACTTTAACTTTCAGTTATGAAGATGATGAGATAGATGGTATCAGCGAATCATCTCTTGTGGTTTGGCGATATAGCTCAGGAACTTGGTCTTCGCTAGCTCCTTGCACAGTAGATACAAATGCAAATACTGTGACTTGCGAAACCGGCGGTTTCTCAATGTTTGCACTGTTTGGCACAGCTTCTGCATCTGGCTCAACCTCCGGCTCTGTCACTCGCCACTCAGTAGGTACTAACATTGTAGACTCAACTGGAACCATCTACACTCTTACTTCAGATGGTAAACGCAGGCCTTACACTTCAGCAGGTGCATACCTTTCATACGGCTTTAACACTTGGAGCAATGTAGTTCCAGCTCGCAGCTCTGATCTAACTCTCCCGGTAGGATCATTCATTCCTCCAAGAGATGGCTCAATCACTTGCTCAGATCGTGGTGCAGACAAAGGCACTTGTTACCTAATCACTGGTGGTATGAAGGCAGGATTTGTTTCTGAAAAAGTGTTTAAATCTCAAGGCTTCTCCTTTGCTAATGCCTTGTATGGAGATGTCTCCTTCATGGCTTCTACAGACAATATCTCTGATCCTAACTCTACTCACAGATCAGGCACTCTAATCAACAACAGTGGCACTCTTCAAGTCATCAAAGACAACGCTCTAGCAGGTATCCCATCCATGGAAGTCCTATCTTCTTGGGGTTACAATCCAGTGACTGCTGTTGTTGCTAATGCTGCAGACAAACTTCTTCAACAAACCCAAGTTCTTGTGACCCGTGCTGCTGGAGTGCTGGGGTTCTAAACTTGCAATACTAAATTAGCTAAAGATAAAATAGACAATAATAAAGCCGCCCTTTCGGGCGGCTTTATTTGAGCCAGAGTGGCTTTAGAATGCGATTGTCGTGTATATCATACTATACACATGAACTCCTCTCAAGTTTGACTTAAAGAGTGGGGGAGCATATACTAGATATATACCCCCCACAGGGGGGTCTAGTAAATATAGAAATTATGTCAAAAAAACTTAACAGTGTTGCCGCCGCTAACCAGGCCG
>JACCDN010599923.1_pt1 | contig 14661 bp, 17 predicted proteins | sample 7441691 | NCBI WGS metagenome assembly JACCDN01 (sample SAMN15323439, study PRJNA562643) | freshwater metagenome | isolation source: river surface water | place: USA:Blue River Watershed | collected 2017-08-16
AAATGGATTTTCCCTTGTAACGAATTTCCAAGGTTTCTCTGTTAAAACGTTTGCCCTGACAAGTTTCACACTCTACATACACATCGGGTAAAAAATTCATTTCAATGGTTCGAACTCCAGATCCTTCACAAGTTTCGCAACGACCGCCTTTCACATTAAAACTAAAACGACCTGCTTTATAACCTCGAATCATACTTTCTGAAGTCATGGTAAACAGATTTCGAATCTCCGAGAATACTTCGGTATAGGTAGCAGGGTTTGACCTTGGTGTTCGCCCAATCGGACTTTGGTCAATATCGATTACTTTGTCAATATGCTCTAAACCTTCAATTTTTTTATACGGCTGCGGTTTTTTAACTCCGTTGAAATAATAGGCGTTCAAAATAGGGTAGAGGGTCTCGTTAATCAAAGTCGATTTACCACTTCCTGAAACTCCCGTCACGCAAATGAGTTGACCTAAAGGCAATTCAACAGAAACATTTTTTAAATTATTTCCGGTGGCGCCCGTTAGTTTCAAAAATTTACCATTGCCTTCGCGACGCTTTTTAGGAACTTCGATTTTCATATCCCCATTCAAAAACTGAGCAGTAATTGTATTGCTTTTTAAAATCTCAGCAGGTGTTCCCTGACTGATGATTTCGCCGCCAAATTTCCCTGCTTTCGGACCAATATCAATCACATAATCCGCACGTTCAATCATGTCTTTGTCGTGTTCTACTACTAAAACCGAATTGCCAATATCACGCAATTGTTCCAAAGAATGAATTAGTTTTTCATTGTCTCTTTGGTGCAAACCAATACTCGGCTCGTCCAAGATATATAGAACTCCTACTAATTGAGAACCAATTTGCGTGGCCAATCGGATGCGCTGTGCTTCACCTCCCGAAAGGGATTTTGAACTTCGGCTTAACGCCAAATAATTCAATCCCACATTCATCAAGAAAGCCAATCGGTCTTTGATTTCTTTAATGACTTCAGAGGCAATCGTTTTTTGTTTGTCAGATAAATGACTTTCTAACTCTTGAAACCAAGCCGTCAAATCTGAAATATCTAAATCGCTTAATTCAGCAATGTTTTTATCGTTTACTTTAAAGAATAACGCTTCTTTTTTCAATCGCGAACCTTCACATTCAGGACATTTTACTTCGTCCATGAATTCTTTAGCCCAACGTTTAATTGTGCTTGAACCACTCTCGTCGTGTTGGTTTTTGATAAAATGAGCAATTCCTTCAAAGTCAATTTTGTATTCTCTGGCTACGCCTAAATCTTTTGAATTGATGGTAAACTTCTCTTTTCCGCCGTTCAAAATCATTTCCATCGCTTCTTCCGAAATGGTTTCTACTGCATCGGTCAATTTGAAACCGTATTTTTCGCCAATGATTTCCAATTGCTTGAAAATCCAGGATGATTTGTATTCGCCCAAAGGCGCAAAACCTCCATTTTTAATCGATAATTTCGGATTCGGGATGATTTTTTTACGATTGATTTCATTTACAGTTCCCAATCCGTTACAATGCGCACAAGCACCTTTTGGCGAATTGAAAGAAAATAAATTAGGTTCTGGATTTTGATACGAAATTCCCGTCGTCGGACACATTAAATTCCGACTGAAATAACGCACTTCGTTGGAGTCTTGGTCTAAAACCATCAACACATTTTCGCCGTGGTGCATGGCGGTATTGATACTTTCTGATAGTCGTTTTTGGTTGTCTTCGCTGCTATCCACAGCGAGTCTGTCTACAACAATTTCAATATCGTGGGTTTTGTAACGGTCTAGTTTCATACCGCTAACCAAATCCTGAATTTCTCCATTCACTCGAACTTTTAAAAAGCCTTGTTTGGTTATTTGTTGGAAAAGTTCAGCATAATGTCCTTTTCTAGCACGAATAATGGGCGCTAAAATATTGATTCGTTTTCCTGTAAAATCGTGAATAATCAACTCTTTGATTTGCTCGTCAGAGTACGAAACCATTTTCTCTCCCGTATTGTAACTGTAAGCATCAGCGCCACGGGCATACAACAAACGCAAGAAGTCATAGATTTCAGTAATGGTTCCCACAGTTGAACGCGGACTCTTGCTGGTTGTTTTTTGCTCAATGGCAATTACGGGTGAAAGGCCGTCAATTTTATCTACATCCGGGCGTTCTAAACCTCCTAAAAACTGTCGTGCATACGCAGAGAAGGTTTCGATATAACGACGTTGTCCTTCGGCATAGATAGTATCAAAAGCTAAAGATGATTTTCCGGAACCCGAAAGCCCAGTGATCACGACTAATTGCTCCCGAGGGATAGCAATATCAATGTTTTTTAGATTGTGAACGCGTGCGCCTTGAACGTCGATAGTATTGTTTGTGTCTAACATAATTTTTGCAAAAAAACAAAGTTACCATTTTGATTGATTCTTTTGGTACAACACAAGCGAAGTTTATGTTAAAATAGGGAGTAAAACAGAGAATTAAAATCCGAATTGATTCTTAATTTCCAATGTACTACTCAATCGTCATCGATTTTAGTTTGGTACGATAAGCCTCTAAGGCGAGTGATTTAGAAATGAATCCGTAGTATTTACCGTTTTTGAGTACGGGTAAGAAGGCCATTTTAGTTTGCTCAAATTTATTCATAACCACTTCCATACTATCTTCTGGAGTGATGATTTGTTTGGGAGCAGTCATGATTTCTTTAATTTGGGTGTACTTCACTCGGTAGGTATTGAAAATAATTTCTTTGATGTCATTGAAATAGACTACACCAACCAATTCATTTTCCAAATTCACCACTGCGAAAACAACTTGAGTAGAATTAGAAATTAAGTCGACTAATTTGTCCAAATTTTCATTAGGTGAAACGGTTAAATAATCCGTTTGAATGATGGAATTAGTATCCAAAGTAGATAATACATTAGCGTCTTTGTTGCTAGTAAAGGCGTGACCTTTCTTGGCTAAATTCTTCACATCCATAGAGTGTTTTTCGAAACGTTTTGAAATAGCAAAGCTAATCGAGGAAACAATCATCAAAGGAATCATTAGGTTATAACCACCCGTAATTTCAGCAATCAAGAAAATAGCGGTTAAAGGCGCATGAAATAAACCACTTAATATACCAGCCATTCCTACTAAAGTGAAATTGCTGATGGGTAATTTGGCTAGACCAATAAGGTTAATCAATTTAGAAAAGAAAAAACCAACATACGACCCTAAAAATAGGGATGGTGCAAAGTTACCTCCATTACCTCCACTACCGATAGTTAAGCCCGAAGCAAAAGCCTTAAGCATCATGGTGCAGCCAACAAAGAGTAAAAGTACCCAGCTATTGTTTTTGAATCCACTAAACAAAGTATCTTCTAATAATTGTCCAGGATCACTTTCAGATAAAATTCGGATGCTTTCATATCCTTCGCCAAAAAGAGTAGGGAATACGTAAATTAAAATAGCCAGAAGGGTAGACCCCAAAAGGGCTTTTTTGTAAGGACCTAATTTTAAACGACTGAAAAAATGTTCTACTCGTTGAAAATTTCGAGAATAATAAATAGAAATCAAACCTGTAAAAACGCCTAAAAACGCATAAAACGGAATGTTATGATAGTTAAAATCTTCTTGTTGTTTGAAGGAAAGTAAAATGGTTTCGTCCAATACAATTACAGAAACCAAAGCTCCCGTAGCCGCAGCAATCATAATGGGGGTAAAAGCCGAAATACTTACATCAACTAAAAGTACTTCAATGGCAAATAATACTCCGGCAATAGGCGCGTTAAAAGCGGCTGCGATACCAGCAGCAACGCCACATCCAATAAGTAAGGTTCTATCTTTATAACTTAATCGGTATTTCTGGGCAAAATTAGAGCCAAAAGCAGCACCCGTAATTACAATGGGACTTTCTAATCCGGCAGAACCACCCATACCAACGGTTAACGAGCTGGTGATGATTTGGGCATACATTTGTTTTCTTGGGATAATACTGGCTTTTTTGGCAACCGCATACAGGATTTGGGAAGTCCCTTTTTGGATAGTGCCGCTTAAGAATTTTTTGATTACAAAAACTGTTAATAGAATCCCGATAATAGGTAAAATACTGTTGAAAAAACCTAATTTTAGAATCCGACTGACATACGTAGCAAAGGTAAATACCCAGTGCGCAAAAGCTTTCAGCACAATTACAGCAAACGCTGCCGATATACCAACAAGAACAGCCGATAGAAAGATGAATTGCTTATCGCCTAATTTTGATCTTGACCAAGCGATAGTTTGTTCTATTTTATGTAAAGCTTTCTTCAGCATTAGAGTTTTTTTCAGTGCGCTAAATTACAATTAAATATTTTTTAAAGCTTCTTTTTTACTCAAAGGCTTTAAGTTCGATTGTAATACAAATTTTCGAACCGCTTCCGGATCGGTCTTGGCATATTCTCGCAGCGCCCAACCAATTGCTTTCCGAATAAAAAATTCATTGGAATGACTGTGTTTTAAGCATAATGATTGCAGTAACTTGAAATCAGTTTTTGATTTGTAGCCTAGTTGGAATAAGATTACACTTCGGTTCAACCACCTGTTTTCCGCATTTGAAAATCGTTCTACAACAGTGGGGATTTCAGATGGAAATTGTTGCAAATAAGCACCAAGCATGAATTTTGAAATCGTATCTACGCTATCCCACCAAGAATTGGTAATCAATAATTTTTCAATCCAAATGATATCTTCAATTACATAATTGTTTTTCAGGTTCTTAATTATGATTTCTATTCCGCAATATTGAAGTTCACGTTCTTTTTTCAAAAAGAGCTCCCAACCAATTGCTCTTACATTGTTATTAATTTCAGTTGAGTATTTTTTACAAACAGATTTAAAAATGGCTCTTCTTTCGTCTGTTTTGATTCCAAAAAACGGAAATAAATCCTTCATGTATTTTGCCATGGGCAAAGCATTTTCTGGATGTTGCTTGGTCTTGAATTCGTTTTCTAATTCGGTAATAAAGTTCATTATATTGGATTAAGGAAATAGTAGCTTGATTTCAATTAGTTTGTTTTTTGAAAATAGTTGTACTTCTTTATAAAAAAGTGAAAATTCTGTTTCAAATTCATCATAGTAAGTAATAAGTTCTTCGGTTGCAAATCGCATTAAAGATTGATTTTTGGTACGGTGATCCATTTGACTCAAAATACGTTCTAAACCCGATATGGATTGGTAACTTACTAGCCAATTGTATTCCATCATATAAGGCAAAATGTTTTGTGTTTTAGTAGTCAAAAGTGTATGATTGTCTAATAAGGATTGGTAAAAGGTATTGGCATAAAGGTCTAAATTTTCAGGGTGGTAATTGGACCAGTTTTTGGCTAAAAAATGGTCGTAATACATATCAACGATAACTCCAGCATAGTGATGGTAACGTGCATGCAGCCTTTTAGTACTTTGTCTGAAAATCGGATGCGCATCAGTAAAAGTATCAATGGCTCGATGCAACAAAATTCCTTTTTGAATTGCTGGAGGAAAATGTTCATATTGTTTTCCTCGAACTCCATCGGCCATAAAATTGCCAATTTTGATGAATTCGTTTTCTCCAGAAAGATGAATATGAGCAAGAAAATTCATAGTTTTTTCAAGTTGTTGCTTTCCAAATATACAAAGTTCAGTTTATAAAAGAATTTCATTTTTGATAAAAACTTAAGAAATATCTCGTTTAGCTAAACGCGAACTTTTATATTTGTATTTCTAAACAAAATTTTAATTCAGATACAGATGACTTTAATAAAATCAATCTCAGGAATTCGAGGAACAATAGGAGGTAAAGTAGGAGATAACTTGACTCCAGTTGACGCAGTGAAATTTGCTTCGGCGTATGGAACTTGGTTGAAAAACTATTCGGGCAAAGATAAATTATCAGTGGTGATTGGTCGTGATGCTAGAATTTCGGGGCCAATGATTCATAATTTAGTAGTGAATACTTTGGTTGGACTAGGAATTGATGTCATTGATTTGGGACTATCCACTACGCCAACGGTTGAAGTAGCCGTGCCTTTAGAAAAAGCAGACGGAGGGATTATTTTGACCGCCTCTCATAATCCAAAACAATGGAACGCTTTGAAGTTATTAAACGAAAAAGGGGAATTTTTAAATGGAGTGGAAGGAGAGAAAATTTTAGAAATTGCTGAAGCAGAAGCTTTTGATTTTTCAGATGTAGATTCGCTAGGAACTATTGTAGAAAATGATGCCTATATGGACATTCATATTGATGAGGTATTGAATTTGCCTTTAGTAGATGTAGCTGCTGTAAAAGAGGCTCAATTCAAAGTAGTAGTCGACGGTGTAAATTCTTCAGGAGGTATTATTATTCCAAAATTATTAGAGTTAATGGGTGTTGAAGTAGTCAAATTATACTGCGAGCCTAACGGACATTTTCCACACAATCCAGAACCGTTGAAAGAGCATTTGACTGATATTTCAGAATTGGTTGTCAAAGAAAAAGCGCACCTTGGGATTGTAGTAGATCCCGATGTAGATCGTTTGGCTTTCATTTCTGAAGATGGCGAAATGTTTGGTGAAGAATATACTTTGGTGGCTTGCGCCGATTATGTATTGAGCAAAACTCCTGGTAACACCGTTTCGAATATGTCTTCGTCTCGTGCTTTGCGTGATGTGACCAATGCTCACAAGGGAAGCTATGAAGCCAGTGCCGTGGGCGAAGTGAATGTAGTGGAGTTAATGAAAAAGAATAACGCGGTTATTGGAGGTGAAGGAAATGGCGGAATTATTTATCCTGAATTGCATTATGGACGCGATAGTTTGGTTGGAGTCGCTTTGTTTTTAACACATTTGGCTAACAAAAAAATGACAGTTTCGGCTTTACGTGCGTCGTATCCAGAATACTATATGAGCAAAAATAAAATTGAGTTGACTCCTCAAATTGATGTAGATGCTATTTTGGTTGCTATGACTGATAAATATAAAAATGAAGACATTACGACGATTGATGGAGTAAAAATTGATTTTGCTACCGAATGGGTGCATTTGAGAAAATCGAATACAGAACCTATCATCAGAATCTATACCGAAGCTCCTTCACAACAAGAAGCCGATGTATTAGCATTGCGAATCATTGATGAGATAAAAGTAGTTGCAGGAATTTAATTGGATTACTATTGTAAATAAAAATCCCCTTTCTGAAAAGAAAGGGGATTTTTTTATCTATCCCCTACGATGTTTCCATCTTTTGTGTGTCCAAAAATAATATTCGGGTGCTTCTAGAATTTGTTGCTCTACTTCTTTTAGATAAGTATCTGTAATTTTATAATCAGGAATGGATTTTGGGTTGTCACATATTGGAATAAATGTAGCCTCATAATAGCCTCTTTTTACTTTTTTTACCTTTGCAAAAACCACTTCTAAATCGTAGCGTTTAGCCAACATTTCGGCACCAGTATGAGCAGGAACTTCTATTCCCATAAATTTTTGCCAATGAAACGTTCGATGTACTTGAGGAGATTGATCGCTTGCCAACCCATACATTCCCATAATCCCTTTTTCTTGGTTTTCGGCGATTAAAGCAATTGTTTTATTAGTAGTAACTAACTCAGAATTGAATTTCGATCTAATTCTTCGAACAAGTGCGTCAAAGTAGCGATTATTAATTTTTTTATAAACTCCTATACATTTGAATTTGGTTCTTTCGTTAATAGATAGTAGCCATTCCCAACTGGCATAATGAGAGGCTAATAATATTATACTTTTCTCTTTCTGTTCGTATTCTTTAATTAAATCAATATTCGTAATTACAAAACGTTTATTCATTTCTGCCGATGAAATAGACATGGTTTTAATCATTTCTAAAAACATGTCACACATGTGTTGGTAGAATTTTTTCTCTATAATTAAACGCTTCTCCTCAGTCAGATGGGGTAGTGCGATGGATAAATTATAACGAACTATTTTTTTTCGATATCCAATAATATAATACACTACGAAATAAATACAATCAGAAAACCAATAGAATAGCCGAAATGGGAGTATTGAAATAATCCAAAGCAAGGGAAAACTTAGTATAAAAATCAGAAATTGCATGCGGTAATTTTTGACAAATATAATTCAAAATAAATGAGAATTTAAATTTGAAATAGAACAACGTCAATTTAGCTGAATCACTATCTTTACCATTCACTATAAATAAAGTGATATGAATATGATATTACTAATACTCATTGCAGTTACAGTTTTGATAAGTTATAAAGGATTTAATGACCTTTCTTTTTTTAGAAAATACGAATTCCATATTGGAAGTATTCATAAAGGAGAACAAATCAGGATGCTATCTTCTGGTTTTTTGCATGTGGATATGATGCATCTACTATTCAATATGATGACGCTCTGGTTTTTTGCGCCTTTGGTTTTAGCTTATTTAGGGAATTGGACTTTTGTTCTTATTTATATGGGAAGTTTAGTTTTTGGAAATTTATTGACCTATATTTTTAATAAAAATAACTATAGTTACCGTGCTGTTGGAGCTTCAGGAGCAGTTACGGGAGTTTTGTATTCGGCTATATTGCTGCAACCTGATATGATGTTAGGGCTGTTCTTTGTTGTTCCCATTCCAGCATATCTTTTTGGTATTTTGTACTTGCTGTATTCAATTTACGGAATGAAATCTCAAAACGACAACATTGGACATTCAGCCCATTTTGGAGGAGCTGTCGGTGGTTATGTAATTACGCTCATTGAACAACCTCAATTATTAGTAGAACACACCTTAATGGTTATTTTATTGACCATTCCAATTATAGTGCTTTTTATCATGCAGCGATTAGGAAAGTTATAATTTGAGTTATAAATAAAAAAGTCCCGATATTATCGGGACTTTTTTGTGGGGAGAGCAGGATTCGAACCTGCGAAGTTTTCACAGCAGATTTACAGTCTGCCCTCGTTGGCCGCTTGAGTATCTCCCCATTTCCTAGACTAGGCCGTTTTGTTTGTCTAAGCGGTTGCAAATATATAAACTGTTTTGATGTTTGCAAATTAAAATAGCACTTAATTTTGCTATTATTTTTAATGTGTTGGTATTGAATAAAATAAAAAAATCTCCCATTGGGAGATTTTTTTATTTTCAATTGTTGCTGACTTTATTTAGCTAAAAGTGCTGCGATTTTATTGCGTAAATCGGTTCCTCTTAAATCTTTTGCAATTACTTTTCCAGAAGCATCTAAAATGAATGTTGCTGGAATAGATTCAACGTTATATTGTCTTGCAATAGGCTCTGCCCAATTTTTGAGGTGAGAAACCTGAGTCCAATTCAAATGATCTTTGGCAATTGCTTCTTTCCAAGCCTTAGCTTCTTTGTCTAAAGAAACGCCAACGATGTTAAGCCCTTTGGAGTGAAACTCCTTATAAATGGCTACCATATTTGGATTTTCCTTACGACAAGGGCCACACCAAGAAGCCCAAAAATCAACAATAGTAACTTTGCCTAAACTTTCTTTTAAAGTAATTGCTTTACCGTCTGGATTAGGTGCTGAAAAATCAGCTCTTCATTTAGCTCCTCCCAAAGATGGTGCTGCAACAGGACCTGCTTTTAACTTCCCTAAAGCTTCTTTTACTGCTTTACCAGGTTTTGTATTTTGTAATGATTCTTCTAAGCTGTTGAACATGGCCTCTGCTTTTTTGATATCAGTACTAGGATCGTTTAAAATACCTTGTAAGATTAGTACAGAGATGAAAGATTTTGGGTGAGACTCAGCATACGTTAAGTATTTTGCTTTTGAAGTTTCTCCCACCTCTTGTTGAATTCTACCAAATTCTTGCATTAATTTGTTGATAGCAACAGTATCTTTTGCTTGTTGAGCAGCTTGCATGGCAGGCGTATTTTTAGTTTGAAAATCAACTAGTTTCTTTTGAACCTTAGTGATTTCTTCGTTGAATTTAGCATATTCATCATTGTTATATGTTCCAGAAACTTTTGATTTTTGGATGCTATCTTTATTGATTTCAATAGTTACCTCTTCTCCATTTTCCAAGATGAATGGAATTGGAGCAGGGATACCTTCTAATTTGATAGTGTAGAAAGCAGGTTCAGAAATTTTACCTTTCATTTCAAATTTACCATTCTCTACTTTTACAGTATCTTTTGCTACTAATCCTGTTTCATCTTGTGTTTCAAGAATAATAGTTTTCCCGTTTTCAACTCCTTTTGCAGTACCAGAAATGATGTACTCATCTTTACCAGCTTTGCTACAAGCAACTAATACTACAGTAGCAGAAAGTAATACAATTATTTTTTTCATTATAAGTTTGTTAAATGATTTAAGTTGGCAAAAGTATCTAAAATTATAAATTATTACCACTTTTTGAACTTAAATTTTTGTTATAGTTTTTGTTTTATGTTAAATAAAGAGCTTCTTTATTCCAATGAAGTGTTTGAATATGAGTTCCAATAAAAAAAGCACCCTAAAATAGAGTGCTTTTGTACTGTAATTTTGAATAGATTTTATTCTTGGTTGATGGTTTTTCTCCAAGTAAAGTTATTCAAGATATGTCTTTTAGCAAAACGTCCTGGAGAATCAGCATTCACCATTTTTACGTAAGTTGCTTTAGGTACACTAATGTATTCGTAAACACTTCCGTTTGAGAAATTGATGATTAATCGTCCGTCTACAAATTTGTAATCTGTGATAGTAGAAGTAGCGATAGTTTCAGTATACTCAGGTAAGTTTTGTTTAATCGTTTCAGGATTAATACTTACTAAGAAATGGTAAGCTTCAATAATTTGTTTACTATTTTCTTCTGCCGCTTTTAAACCTGCTTCATCACCTTGAAATTTATCAGGATGTGCATCTTTCATCGCATTACGATAAATGGTTTTTAAATCTTTAAGTTCGACAGTTTTGTCTACATTTAATAACTTACGGTATTCAACTATTTTTTTCATAAATAAAGATAACTATTTGTCTTTTAGTTTGTTTGTAATGGATTGTTTATCCGAAAACGACAAATTTTTTGCAAAGGTACACTTTTTTTTAAGTTTTTGGTTTTCGACCAAAGAATATTATTAAAAAGGGCGCTTAGTACGATTTAATATTGTGACTTGTTATTGGCCTTGTCAAAGTTTTTAGACTTTTTAGGGTATTGATTGTAGCTGATGTCACTCGGATTTTCAATGATAGATTTTATCGTTATCCAATCGCCAACTGCATGATTGGCATGCGCCAATTTATAGTCTAGAAGGTATTCTCCGCAAAAGTAGTTGCCATTTTCATCCTGTTCCATTATTCCTGTAAAAACTCCTTTTTGAAGCATTTTATCGTGTGAAGATTTAGACATAATCTCGAATTTTATAATTTTTAGACTGCAAACTTAATCAATTATTGTTTGTTTAGGCTGAAAAGGAGATTCTACTTACTTTTGTACTATGGTAAAACAATTTCGTCCCAGTCCTAATGCGTTTAAAAATACTTTTTGTGTTTTTAACGAATTGCCAATCGCTGCTATTGAAGGATTGTCGGTTCAATATGAAAGTAAGGCGGGGAGTTCGTATTATTATACAAAAGAAGGCATGTACCGATTGTCAAACCATTGGGGTAGGCTCGCTAATAGCAAGTGGAGATTAGAACCAATGGAAATAGAGTCGCCCACAAAACACAAATTAGGGTTTGCACTTTGGACCAGTTTTTATCCCGATAACGCTACGGATAAATTGTATTATTTAGAAGCTAATTTTGAAAAAAAAACGGTAAATTACCAACACAAAAACAATCCTACTTACAATCAAAAGGCAGTGATTCGAACGAGTTTTGAAACGGCCAAGAGAATCAAACAAATTCGAAATTTATTTGAATTGACTTCTTGGGCAAAGTATTTTGAGTACGATGATTTAGACGATTTAAGAATGAAGATTATTAACGGACTTATCCATACTGAGAAGTCATTGGAAGAAATTAAACGAGAACAACTCTAAATTATGGGCAGAAATAACGAAAAGAATATCAAAAAGCATAACGACAAATTGCACAAAGAGCAAGATAAAGCTAAAAAAGCAGCGATGGCTCGTAAAGAAAAACTAAAACAAATTACCAAACAATTCAATGCTAATAAGCAGGATGAAATAAATAAATAATTACGATATGGAACACCACGATTTCAATTTATTACAACAAGAAGTACAAAAAATAATTGATTTAATTGCAGCTAAAAAGGGCAAAGAAGCCAATAATAAATTGGTAGAAATAAGTCAACAACTGGATGATTTTCTTGATTTTTCAGATGATGATGCCGACTTAATCGAAATCAGTAAATACCAAGTGTTATTGAATCAATTGCATCAAAAAATTAACGAGCTGAATTAATGGCAATTCAACGTTGTTTTTGTGGCTCAGCTATTTCTTTTGACAAATGTTGTCAGCCAATAGTATTGGGATTACAAAAAGCAACAACCGCCGAGGCTTTAATGCGTTCACGGTATGTCGCTTATGTAGTTCAGGATGCAGATTATTTAATTGCAACTACAGCTCCTTCTCATAGAAGATATTATGCAAGGGAGGATATTTTAAGTTGGGCTACTCAAAATCAATGGCAGCGACTGAAAATAGTTAATGTTACACCAACCACTGTAGCGTTTAAAGCGTATTATTTAGACTCTGATAAGCAATTACAAGTGCATCACGAGCATTCTCGATTTGTATTTGAAAATGGAGAATGGTTTTATCTTGATGGTGATTATTTTGAAACCTAGATTTATTTAATTTTATCCAATTCTAAATTCAATCGATTTTGTTCAGCTTCTAAATCTTCCAATTCTTTTTCTAAATCTGCAATCTCTTGTTTTAGTTTTTTTAGCTCTTCGCTTTTTTCAGCCGAAGTTCGCAATACTTTGAAATCATTGGCTTTAGCCAATTTTTCTTTAGCAGTATCTAAATCATCTTTGGTTACAGCCATTTCGTTTTCTATGGCAGAGATGCGGTCAGTGATAGTTTGTTTTTTCTCTCTGGCTGTACGTTCAGCTTCAGCTTTTTCTTGTTCTTCAATTAGTTTGTCTTTGGCTTCAATTTCTTTTTGTTGTAGCAAAAATTGTCTATTTTCAAGTAATGTCTTTTTGTTTTTTGCTTCTAATTCTTCGCTTCGGTTGTTTTGGATGATATTAAAAACAACAGTAGAGATGATTAGAATAACGACTACTACACCAATGAAACCATTTTTTGAAAGTCCTAAAAAAGCTGCGTTAGAAACTCTTCTTGGAGGTTGTGGAGCGGGTACTTCTTCTACTTGAAAAGGCGGCGGAGTAATGGCAACTAATTCGTAAAGTTCTGCTATATCTCCTGCATATTTCCATTTTTCCATACCTTCGAACCAAACGGGGGTCGTTTTAGTGATTTTCAGAGTTTTTAATTCGTCAAAGCTAAAAGGACCTGAGCTTTCGGTTCCGTTATGTAAAAAATATTTTTTCATATAATCGTTTCTGTAAATGCTTTATATTTAGCGTTAATTCTTAGTTTTAAGAAAAACTATACTCTCCGTTCAAATTTACAATCAATAATTGATTAATGCAAAATTTAATATTTACGATGTGATTATTAATTGGAAAATAAGATTTGGTTACTAATTTTTTAAATAATACTTTTAGTAACGTTTTTATATTTAAGTATATCAATTTAAAGCTATTTTTTTATGACTTATACACCGATGTCAAATCGCTATGAAACTATGGAATATCGTCGTTGTGGTAATTCCGGAATCAAATTATCAGCTTTATCATTAGGATTATGGCATAATTTTGGCAATGTGAATGATTTTGAAAATAGTAAAAATCTTATTAGAACAGCTTTCGATAATGGCATTACCCATTTTGATTTAGCAAACAATTACGGTCCACCCCCAGGTTCTGCCGAAAAGAATTTTGGGGTAATATTGAATCAAGATTTTAAGAGTTATAGAGATGAAATGATTATTTCTACTAAAGCTGGGTATACAATGTGGGATGGACCTTATGGAGATTGGGGGTCTAAAAAATATTTAGTTTCCAGTCTTAATCAAAGTCTCAAAAGAATGAATCTAGATTATGTGGATATTTTTTATCATCATAGGCCAGATAATGAAACACCATTAGAAGAAACTATGTCTGCACTTGATTTGATTGTTCGTCAAGGAAAGGCATTGTACGTAGGAATATCTAATTATAATGCACAAGACACATTAAAAGCGGTAAACATTCTAAAACAACTTGGTACTCCTTGCTTAATTCATCAACCTAAATATTCAATGTTTGTTCGTGATGTAGAAAACGGACTATTGGATGTTTTAGAAAAGGAAAATGTCGGCTGTATTGCTTTTTCTCCTCTAGCTCAAGGATTGCTTACGGATAAATATTTGAATGGAATTCCTAAAGATTCTAGAATAGCTGTAAGCGGTATTTTCTTAAATGAGAACCATATTACTTCTGAGAAAATTATTAAGATTTCAAAACTTAATGAATTAGCAAAACAGCGTGGACAAAAATTAGCACATATGGCACTTGCATGGTTATTGCGTGATTCTAAAATTACATCAGTATTGATTGGTTCAAGCAAGAAAGAACAAATTTTAGATTCAATTCTATCATTAAAAAACACACATTTTTCCGAAGAAGAATTAATCTTAATAAACGATATTTTAAAGGATTAATATTAAATTAAGCTAATAATATTATTTTCCAATACAA
>JACCDN010944293.1_pt1 | contig 14661 bp, 17 predicted proteins | sample 7441691 | NCBI WGS metagenome assembly JACCDN01 (sample SAMN15323439, study PRJNA562643) | freshwater metagenome | isolation source: river surface water | place: USA:Blue River Watershed | collected 2017-08-16
ACTCGGTCAGCATAGTTATGAAGCATAAGACCTAAATACTTACTTAACTCATCCGCATCTGTAATCTTATCAGTTTGTATTACTTCCCTCATGAGATAGTATACGTAAGTATCTTTATCTTTAATACCTTTTGCAGAGCGCATTGTCTTTTCAGCTTCGCTATCTGAACTATCAAATGGATATGTAATACTATGACTAAACTCTACAGCCCCCTTCCCTATTGAAGAGCCTTCGTGAGGCGCAGTACTTTTGGATAATATATCATCCTCTTTAGTTTCTTTTGCCACCTTTAACCCAAAAATTTAATTAATTCAGAGTAGCAATATATTTCTTCTTGAGCAAATTAATTAATTTAATTCCAAACCACACAATAGCGTTTTGAAAAAATACCACTATTAAAAAGGCTCAGAGCTATTAAATATTTTTTTTTAATAACTCATGATACCCTAGGAAGATCATCCCAATTAGTAGTATAATTAGGGGATTTAAATCCTCTTCTCAGGTAATCCCCCCAAAAAATAGTGGGCTTTTTAAGTAGAAATTTCTTATAATAAAAAAAGGAGGTTTTCTATGAAGAAATCAAAATTTAATGACAGCCAAATTATGTCGATATTAAAACAAGCATCTGCAGGATTAGGTGTTTCAGAGATTTGTCGAACACATGATATTAGCTCAGCAACATTCTATAAATGGCGCTCTAAATACAGCGGCATGGACTTGCCGATGATTACAAAACTTAAGGAACTTGAACTAGAAAATAGCAGACTCAAAAAGTCTTTAGAGTTTCATGATGCAGTATTTTTCCATTTATATCAAAAGTATGAAGTATACTCTATATATCGACCATCACACTTTAAAATAGCATACAGTACACTGTGTACATTATACTGTGCACTTTAGGCCATTATTAAATTATCCAATATAAATCCTTTTTAAAATTAGCACTGTATACTTTATTACTTATACTGTACACAGTGTACTATATATTTTATACAGTATATAGTCACCGTTTAGGTTATATAACACGCTATGCCCAAGGAAATACATTACAGAGCTTATATCTATAGATTTTTTAAAGACATCATATTATGTACTTTACACTGTATACAGTACACTTATTTTTGTATGCTGTATACTCTTAATTGAATAGTTTAATATTTTAAACACTGTATACTTTATCATTTACACTGTTTACTGTATACAGTGTACTTTATAGTTTATACCGTCTTCTGTATCATACACAATCTTAGGGATAGCAAATAAGATATAGCACTATACTGTATACAGTATGCATTAGTCAGTAGTTTTATACTTTATTAAACAAAAAATTACGTTAAATAAAACATGTTGAATACTTGCAACAAAATGCTGTATACTTTAAACCTTATGTAGTATATATTATACTGTACACTTTACACTGTATAATATATACTACATACTTAAACTATTAATATAACTGGTATAAACCATGGAAAGCAAAGTAATAACGTTAGCCACAAGCAAAGGTGGGGTAGGGAAGTCAACGCTGGCAAGAAATATAGCTGCTTATTGGGTAAACTTAGGAATGAAAGTTTTAATTGTAGACGCAGACCCACAGGAGAGCCTCTATTCAAAACATGACATAAATGGTCCACTAAAAGAACTGACTGTGATTGCCGAACCAGAAGAGACGGTATCAGAAACAATTACAGAAAACTTGGGTAAGTATAATTTTATAATAGTCGATACCGGAGGATTCAGAAATAGAACTACGGTTAAGGCTTTAATTGTCAGTGATTTAGCGATTATTCCACTAAAACCTTCAGTAGACGATGTTAAAGGAGCCATAGCTACACATCAATTAATTCAAGAATTGAACAAAACTCCAGAAAGAATTCAAAATTCAATCAAGTATAGAATGATAATGACAATGAGTCAGCAAAATACTGTGATCGCTAAACATGTACGTAACGAACTAGAGGGAATAGGTTACTTACTATTAAAAGCTGAAATGTACAATAGAGTAGCTTATCCTGAAGCCGGCTTAAAAGGTCTATCGCCATGCATAACAGAACCAGATGGACCAGCTTCAAGGGATGTAAGTCTAATTGTAAAAGAATTAAACGAAGCATTTTAAAAAATATAGGATACAAGAATGGCAAGCAAACAATTAGGTTCTATTTTAGATTCAATTCCTGCAGCAACAGCAAAAGGTCAAAATAAAGTAACATCGGAAATTCCAAGAATAGATTTTCATCATCAAGGTAAAGTGATGGATAGAACCATCCAAAAAGAGGATCGTTTAGTTGCAAGAATTCCCAAAGAACTAAAGGATGAGATAAAACAATATGTTAGTAGTCACTCAGGACTAACTGAAAGAGCAGTACTTCTTCAAGCTTTACAGAAATTTGGATTTAAAGTGGAAGATGAATGGTTAGTGGACCAACGAACACGACGTTAAAGTTATATTTTTCACCCTGAACAAAACATTCTGAGCAAAGGTTATAAAATATTTTTTGCACTTTATGCATCAAATTGAAACTTCCACACCTATAAATTATTTTATCTCGTTAGCATAAATAGTTGTTGCAATTTAATTACACCTGCTGTAATTTAGTAAAACTTACTGAGTTTTATTGGAATAACACTTTAAATATACAGTAAAATATAGTAGTAATCAAATTATGAATTTAACAATGAGTTTAATGAATGGCAATTAAGAAAGAAGAGATGAAGGCCTTTACAATAAAAGTTCCAAAGGGCTTATTAGAAGAAATTGATCAAATTTGTGCAACAAATTATATCACAAGAACATCTTGGATGATTAAGGCCGCTAAAACATTGTTAGATCAAGAAAGGATAGAAACTAGTGAGGAAATGCTTGCAAAATTAAGTAAAAAAATGGAATCAACAAGTGAACAATAAAAAAGGTGCATAGCACTTAATACTAAACACCTTAATAAAGATAAAACAAAATTTAAGCCTGCCAGCTATAAATATGCTTTGTTTATAAGCAATAGTATATCTCTATCTTTATTATTAGTCAAGGTATTAATCCGCTATTCCCTTAAAAAAGGAGGATAAATGCTTAATTCTAACGATACCAGTTGTCAAAATACATCACTTAAATCATTACCACCTATAACGGGTAACATAATCCCACATACTTGGTACTCTCATATTGTAACTGAATCTGGAGGACCTGATCACAATGCTATATCAATTCTGTCAGAAATTGTTTATTGGTATAGACCACGATTAGACGGAAGTTCAAAATTGCAAGATTTTATATGGCAAACTTCTTATAATCATTTTGAACAAAAATTCCACTATTCAAAACAAAAAATTAGAAGAGCTCTTGTAAGACTAGAGCAATTAAATCTAATAAAGAGAGAATTTCGTACAATTTATAAGTTTGGTCATAGATACAATAATGTTTTATTTATTCATATTTTAACAGCTTTACAGGAACTAAACACTTCAAATAGTTTTTTTAAGCCATCTTATGATACCCCCTCTATACAAAATTGTAGAGATCATATAAGGAATAAAGATTTTAATTTTAAAAATAGATCTATAAGATCTAATTTTATTCAAAATAGTGAAAATAATTTAAAAGAAGAAAAAAAGATAAAACCTCTAACTATTAATCAATCACTTTCTACTGATCCTATCATGTTTGAACAGAGAGCTTTAAAAAAAATAACAATGCTTTCTACTAATAGACATAAAGAAAATATTTGTAATTTAAACCATCCTAATAAAAAAATTAAAAAATTAGAAGATTATTACCCAATTTCAGAAGAAGATTGTTTTCAATTGCAAAAATTATCTGGCCGAGACTTCACACTTAATGCAATGAATGAAATTCTTAAAGACGTTGCAAGAAAAAATAAAGAACCATTTTTCTACAGTAAAAAAGGCTTTATTGCTTATATGAGTTCTCTTCTAAGTTATGAAAAAAGGCAAGTAACCTTAATTTCTGGAGAGAATTTTCGTATTCGTAATAATCTAACAAAAGAGGAAATAACATCTCAAACTCAAGAAAAATTTTTAGCTGATATAGAAAACTCTCTTCAAACATCGCCAGAAATGCATTTAAAGAAAAAATTAGCTGCTATTTTATCTCCTGAAATTGCATATAAATTATTAAGAGCATATTCGTCAAGCGTTAGGGAAGGGAATTTATTTAAAATCTTCTTAAATGAGCCTATAGATCTTACAAATCAAGATAAGGATATTATTTTAAACCAAGTTAAAGCTATACATGATAGCCTAACTTTAAACAATTTAGTACAAATCTCAATTTTAGAGTTTGAAACAAAGAAAGAACAATTTAATTTTGGATTAACACCACTGAGTAAAACTACTGGAAAAGATCAAAACCCCTCTATTGATTTACCTTTAAATGTTTGGGGAAGGGTGAGAAATAAATTAGTAGAATATTATGGTGATAAAGGAAAAGCAATGGATGAGTCATGGTTTAGTAAATTATCAGCAGAAATAGACGAACAGGGTAAGGTGATGAACTTAAAAGCTCCAACTAGTTTCATCAAAAAGTGGATTAATGAAAATTATTGCCAAGTAATAGGGAGGTTTTGTCAGAATGAACAATTTCAGTTGGAAGCAATAAGCTAGAGAGTTTTAGTTTGCTATAGTTGAGCAAATATCATTTACGTGAAAGAGGAGCTTTTTGCTTATTTGAGGGCAGACGGTTTGTCGTTGGAGTGTCAGAATTATGTTGATTTTTAAATAAAGCAGAAGATATTTGGATTTCTTTAATTGTGTCTAGATCTTGTTTATTAAAATGATCTAGTATCTTCGGAGATACTACTGATGTATGCCTTTGAGGAAGTTGTTGATCCTTATGAATAGAGTAAAGAGAAGCTCTTCCAATAAATTCATCCAACGAGATATTTAAGTAATCAGCTAAACTAACAATTGTTGACGTGCTCAACATTTTTTTGGCTGGTATCTTTTATAAATTCGTGAATTACTACCTCGCCAATGCCACAATTTTTACTTAATTGATATGGGGTTAATGAACGTTCCTGTAAGGTCTTTGTTATAACTGCCTTACAGCCAGCGCGGGTTTCCTTTAGCGAGATTGCTCTGAATTGTACTGTTTGATTATTTATAAAGTTAGTTCTTCCAATTACTTCATCTAATGAAGAATTAAAAAAATTGGCAAGTTTGAGTAGGGTTTTAATATCAACAGTACTATTAGTAGCGCCTATTACCCCCATTAAAACAAAGGATCCGTGACTGTAAGATCTCACTGGCCGAGCAAATCACAATCATGATAATGTACCACAACTTCTATGCTAAGAACTTTAAATGTTTTTACAAAAGGCCCATTCATTGACAATTAAAAATAATTAATGTAAAATCATAATTGTCTGTAAAATATAGAGGAAATAATGAAGACGAAGCAAGAAGTACTGCTGCATGTTAAGACGATAGTCAAAAAATATCATAATCTGAAATATGTAGATCCAATTGAATTGAACAAGGAGTTAGTGGAATATGCTGAGCCTCTAGATATTAAATATATGTTAAGTCATACGGCAAGAAAGGAATGCGCAAAAGAACTTTCTGAATACCACGATCCAAAGTATGAGCCATTAGCCCAGGCTCTAATTGAATGTATAGATATGCACCCAAATATTATAGGCGCTTTTACGACAGGGAGCCATGCAAGTTCTCATACTGCAGAGGATGATTGTACTAACAAGGGTATAGCATAAAACAGTACAGTTAACGTAATGTACTAGACTTTTATGTACAACGGTAGTACAATCTAGTTTTTTTAGAGTAAATTGTACAAAAGTCGAAATATTATTGAGAGAATATGAAAATCGGATATGCCAGAGTAAGTAGTAGTAACCAAGATCTTGAATTACAAAAAATAGAATTGCAAAAAGTTGGCTGCCAGAAAATATTTAGCGAGTCAGTAAGTGGAAAAGATAATAATCGAACCCAATTAACTTTAATGATCGAATCACTTAGGGAAGGGGATCTAGTCGTAGTCTATAAAATTGATAGGATAGCTAGGTCACTAAAAGGTCTTATTGATATTATAGAAACTCTAAATACTAAGAAGGTTGATCTTATTTCTTTAGACTCTGGAGATAAAGTTGATACTACTTCACCTATGGGTAAGGCATTTTTCCAGATTGCAGGAGTATTTGCAGAATTAGAACGAGGGATGATTAATGCTAGAACTAAAGCTGGTATAGAAAAAGCTAAAGCTGATGGTGTAAAGTTTGGCAGAGTGCCGGGTAGTAAAAATAAGACCACAGTCGACAAGTTAGAAAAAATCAGGATTTTTCTTAGGGCTGGAAAAAGTTATGACTGGATAACCAAGGAACTGTCTGTCAGTAAAAAAACTGTCTCAGATATTAAAAAATTAGGTTAATGTCTTTAAGGGCGTAAAGTGAATCTTTTATGACATCAATGTAATCGTACGATTACATTGATTGTTACAATGAGCTCGTAAGTTGTTTTGTAACTGATCGGTAACATTAGGCTTGATTCATATTATTTTAGTGTTATAATGATATCGAGTGGTAACAATAATATGGATTGGTGTGGATATAATCATAAAAACAACAGAAGATATTGGACAAGCAGTAAGGAGGGCGCGTAAAGAACAAGGCTTGAATCAGGAAGATTTGGCAGGTTTAACAGGAGTTAGCCGGAGGTTCATCGTGGAGTTAGAAGGGGGAAAAGCTACTGCTCAAATAGGCAAGTCTTTACATGTTATAAGTATGCTTGGTGTGTCTTTGTTAGCTACCCATAAATGGGAGGGTTAATCAATGATTAGTCGTTCGGTAGGCAAAATTTTAGATGTTTATTTAAGTGGTAGTTATATTGGCAAGTTAAGTTTTGATGAAGGCATGCTCGCCTTTACATATGATACAATATATCTGCAAAACAACGCGGCTAAAAAGCTATCAGCGTCTCTTCCTCTACAAAGAGAAATTTTTAATCATCAGGTCAGTGCTGCTTTTTTCTCTGGCCTTCTGCCAGATGAAGGAGTGAAAAGACGATTAGCTCGATATCTTGGTATTTCAGAAAAAAACACTTTTGCGTTGCTTAGGGAAATAGGAGGGGAGTGTGCCGGTGCGGTTTCGCTCTATCCTGAAGGTGTTTTGCCACATTTAGATCAGATATCGACTTATAGAGTCCTTAATGAACTTGAGGCAGATGATATTTTGTCTTCTTTAGATAAAAGGCCATTACTTGCTGGAGAAGAAGATATCAGGATTTCAGGAGCAGGTGCTCAAGATAAGTTAATGATAGCTTTTATTGACGGAAAGATTGCAATTCCAACTAATAACTCTCCATCTACGCATATTATTAAACCAGCTATTAAAGATTTAGATCATTCGGTACAAAATGAGTTTTTTTGTATGAAATTAGCCAAGATGGTAGGGTTGAAAGTGCCAGTAGTGAATATATTCTGGTTAAATAAAAAGGCTTATTATCTGATAGAGCGTTATGATAGAATACATACTCATGGAGGGGTAATTAAACGATTACATCAGGAAGATTTTTGTCAGGCTCTACGTATTCCACCCGAAATAAAATATGAGAATGAAGGTGGACCCACATTGGAGCAATGTTTTACATTGCTTGGTGAGAGAATTAAGGTTGGTACTATGTCTGGTAGGAATAGACTCTTATTACTGCAAGGAATAATTTTTAATTTTCTAATCGGAAATGGTGATGCGCATGGTAAAAATTTTTCTTTGCTTTACGAAGGTGAAGGAGAGTCGCTAGCTCCCTTTTATGACTTGCTTTGTACAGTTGTATATTCTAACGCTTATAAGGCTAAAATGGCTATGAGAATTAACGGCAAGTATAAATTTAAAGACGTAGCAATGCGAGACTTTGAGAGCTTAGGAGAAAGCTTTGGTTTTCGGAGTGATTTTATTAAGCGTCAGATAAAGGCTATTAGCAATCTTATACTACCGGTTGCATCTACATTAATTTTAGAACTCAAAGCTAGCGAGCAAACGAGCTCACCAATTTATGATAATATTATGTCCGTAATTACTAAACATCATGAACAGATGCAAGCAATTCTGCCGGAAATTAGTTAGAAAAAGTCAGGATTTACCTAAAACGCCAATACTGGATAAAGATAAGTTAGAAAGACTATGATATAAGGGTTGCGAGGCAATAGTGCCTGTGTTAAATTTGATTTTGAACAAAAAACAAACACAGGACATGAAAAAGGATATCACAGAATTATACAGTTTTATAGATGATTTTTGTAAAATATACGAAAAACATGAAAAACAGCGCCTATTACCCTCATTAAAACAAAGGAATCGTGACTGTAAGATGTCACTGGCCGAGCAAATGACAATCATGATCATGTACCACAACTCCTATGCTAAGAACTTCAAATATTTTTACAAAACATGTATCGAATATATTCATAAGGATGATTTTCCTGAAGCCTTGAGTTATCAACGTTTTGTTGCGCTAATGCCTAGATTATTTATGCCCTTCAACATCTTGATCCATCTATTATTAGGAGAAAAAAACTGGTACTTATTTTATTGATGCTACCGCAATGAAAGTTTGTCATAATAAAAGGCAGTCCAGTAACAAGGTTTTTAAGGGACTTGCTAAATATAGCAAATCTACAATGGGATATTTTTACGGATTTAAGCTGCATTTGATTATTAATGAAAGAGGTGAATTTATAGCCTTAAAGGTGACTAAAGGCAATGTGGATGATAGGGTTCCAGTTGCCGAATTAACAAGGGATCTAACAGGCAATATGTACGCAGATAAGGGTTATATCAAGCAGAATTTATTTACAGAATTATATGAGAGAGGGTTAAAAATGGTACCTGGGATTAAGAAGAATATGGCAAATAAACTAATGGATTTAAAAGAGAAGCTTATGCTTAGAAAGCGTAATTTAATAGAAACAATTTTTGGATATTTAAAGAACACGCTAAACATAGAACATACAAGGCATAGATCGCCAGTAAATGCATTTGTAAATATGCTCTCAGCTCTTGTTACTTACTCTCTCAAGAAAAATATACCTTCCATCAAACAAGACTTCGTTTTACCTTTGAATACAACCCTTATCCAGAATTAGCGTTATACGTTGAATCATCGGGTATGTAGATAGCTATGTAGTATAAGGGTAAGGAGGGAAGATAGAAAAGTACGATTTAATACACAGTAGTTGGACTCGGTCGAGTTTATCTTGGTGCCTCGTAATAGTTTGTGAACTTCTGTTGTTAGAAAATCTTTCATAAGCAGCAGAATTTAATGACTGATTTATAATAGATTTGTGTACGGAGGAAAATAAGTTCTTCTTTCACTTTACCTTCGAACTGGAATAGGCCCTGGTCAATTCAAGTAGTAACTACAATGATGATAGAGAAAATCGCCGTAATTCGAGCTTGATGGAGAGGGTATAAAACGAACGGTCTCTGGAATTTTGAACTTTTAATAATTTTCCTACTAAAACATTATTTATGTATAAATGTAATTTGGCTTTTTAGGGGAGGGCGTTTATCTGTGTGTTGATTCTTAGAAACTACGGGAATTAAAGTTTGTAGCTATTTAATTTAAGCTCTAAGTCTGTAATTAATTTAATAATATCCTTAAACTCAGGTGTTGCGCCTAGAATCATTACATCCATTTTTTTATAATCTTTATGCAGATTATCCTGCATTTCTGCGGTTGGCACTAAATGGAAGCTGCCCAATTTTGCAGTATTTTGTGAAGAGTTATTATCTTTAAAGAAGATTTGATTATTTTCCACCACGTCATTAAGACAATCAAGATTTTGCATGGCGGATTGACCTACCCCTTGTCTGATTAACATATAAACATCATAGTAATGTCTAGACATTCTCTCGGCAATTTCTTTGCCATTTAAGCGTCTATGGTAAAGTCCATGTAATATTGTGAGTTTTTCCCAAAATGTTCGTTCTGCGGACAATGTTGGTATGAGTGAGTTATGTGCTGAAATCAACTTAGGGAAGCTTTCAGTAATATAGGGTTTTATTGTAGTATTTTGCTTTGGTGATGTGCCGCCTCTAGCACCTAATTCTAGACGAATAACTTTCTGTACATATTGATCGTTTATACTATTAGTTGTTGGATAAGAAAATAAAATCGTTTGCTTATCCTGATCAATATTTAATTGCCATGTCTCATCTGTATTAATCAATTTTTCGCATGCGTTGGATAAAATAGGTAAAATATAATCTTTAACATAATTGTGGGTGCTAAGTGTAAGAGCATTCATTCTTCGATGTATTTCTTTGCCGGATATTCCCGGTTCACTAGGGTTTGGTACATTTAGGACGAGTCTATTAATGGTAAGGTCGCAATCTTCAGAGAATCTATCTATTAGACCGTAAGATTTTGAAAGAGAATTTCCTCCTTTGAAAATCATGTTATCAAAGAGTTCTTTATTATTAAATAATTGTTTAAGTGTCTAGCAAACCCAAAAATCCTTCTCTAATACGGTAGCATTAATTCCAGATCTTGATTCTGCTTCAGTAAAAAACTCTTGTCTATCTGATGTTGAGATTTTTAGAAAATTATCCATGGATTGAACCTTGCATTTTATGTATAGCGTCACTCATCCAAGCCGGAAGGTGAGGGCTAACTTTACTTATGTCTATTTTGTCCTTATCAGATAGTTTTTGAGAATATTGACAAATCATATCGTTATCAAGAGCGCTTTTGCCTAAGTAGGCCATAGATTGTAGGGCGAGATTTGCTTGTAACGCTAAATGATCAAATATAGGAATTCTTGTATGTTTAAAAACAATGCTTTGATTGCCTACTTTTTTTATACAAGATTTGCCCGTGGTTGAATAAACAGTCTTCATTGGTAATTGTGAAGATAGACCTAGGAGGTTAGTTGCCATTGCTCCAGAATAGAAAATTCGATCACCAGTTTTATTGGCAATGATTTTAGCAAGATCATCTATATTTGGAGACAATAGGCCAATATGTGGAGCTATTTTAGGGGAGTCGTAAATTCCTCTGGCTATTTTTCTGATAGAGCCATTTTTACTTAACCTGGACATAACTTTATCTACTGCTGCTCGTGTGCCAATATCAAGAAAGTCTTTTGGAGTAAAAACCCAGCCTTTTTGGTTGGCTGTGATTCTTGCAACTATATTTCGAGTAATGTTGGTCATAACTATTTTTTATTCTTTTGTCAGATAATAATATATATATTTTTGACAGACAAGGGATAAATAACTTACTTATTGGTATATTATGCCAACACATTATGGTTGTAATTCAGGAGAGGGGAGGGTAATCCAAAAAACAGTAGGAGTTTACAGTTAATTTACAAACGGCTTGATAAGTTTGTGATGAGAGAATAATAGTTCAATATCTCTCGATTGGTGAAGTTCAAAGATTATAACTAAATTCCTTGTTTATAGATGAGGTGCTTTTAAAAAATATTGTTTTTGCTAGCAAGATTCACTGTTTTGTTGATTGAAATATGCTATCAATTGGTGAATTCAAGGATCTAACGTAACACAGTAGTTGGTCTGGTTAAAGAAAGCCTAGGTTGGAGTTTTGTAACCCAGGCATTTTCTAGGTTGATTATTCATTATATCAGAGAATTGTTCCATAAATTGCCTGGCCAGTTTTGTTATTAGTTTTCTTTTATTTATCTTGCTTCTCATTTTTGGGTAAGAATAGGATAGACATTGCAAGGGCGTAAAACCAAAAATCGGAAAGTAGCCTAAAATATTCCTTACAATCGTAATAATCTAAGATTGTTGCAGCTATAACAAAAGGTAAAGTGATTTTACAAAAACAAAAACAAGTTTCGTATAGAATGTGTTTAAAACGCTTTGGTAATGAAGGAAAGAATTTTTTAAAATTCATTTTTATTGCCTTTAATAAATTGTGATACATACGATTATTGAATTAAATTAATTTTATGGGATTGTTCTTTTACAGTGTCTTTTAAGAGGTCCATATCAGAAACGCATCCATACCATTCTTTACGTACGAAATTCCATTTTAGGCCAAGGTTTCTTATTTTACTGGTTAGCTCTTTTGGTAGTTCGGATTCAAATGTTAAAATAATAGTTTGCTTCTCTTTTTCTTCTTTATCAAATACTGAGCGTCCAACTTTGGTCCAAGTGTCAATTATATTTTTATTATTAGTTTTCATTTGATCTTTAAGTGAGAGTAGGGCGCCATATAAAGTGTTTGATGGCAAAGATTCTAGCTCTGCCTTAATGACAAGCCCACCTAATTCTATTAGGAGACGAGTGCGTGCTTTACGTTCTTTGATTTTAAATTTTACTTCTTCTGCTGCAAGGCGAGCTTTTTTTTGTTCTAATTTAGTTTTTGTTGCTATTACATCTTTCATGGTGATTAATTAGTTTTGAAGTTTTATTTGGACTAGAACCTTAGAATTAATTTGACTCTTTAAGCTTTGTCTACTTACGTTTAGTTATATCATATTACATGATATCAGTCAAATACTAGTAGAGATACTATATAATATAAGTAGGAGTTGTGACGCAGTAAATATTATATGATTATCTTTTTTTGAGCCAGCATTGATAATACTATCAGTAATTATATTTGTTGATTTTTAAACCCCGTAGCCTGCCGAACCAATTGTAGCCCTTACGTCTGTAGAAATAAATTAAGAAAATGATTAAATGTTGAGGCGGTGTATAAATATAATAGTAGAAGATTCATTCGACAGAGTAAGGCTATACGCAATATACATTGTTAGCAATGTGCTTTGTTTGTTGTTGTGTTAAGGTGCAATTAATGATATGTTAGATTTGATTTTGTTTAGAAGATATTAGCATGGGTGCTTCCGACATATTTTTGATAACCTAAACTAAATTGTTTAGTAAAATATATAGAAACAAAGATAGAAAATGGCTATTGAGTTTGCAAGAATCGAGGTTGTAAGTAGAGGAAGTGGCGGTAATGCTTGCCGAACAGGGGCTTATAATGCAAGAAGCAAAATCACGGATATAGGTAGTAATGTTACATATAACTTCACAAGTCGTGGTGATAATGTTTATCATGAGATTTTGTTACCAGAGCATGCTGATTTAAAGTTTAAAGATTTAGCATATTTAATGAATGCAGTTGAAAGTAGTGAAAGTAGGAAAGATAGTCAGTTGCTTAAGGGGTTCGTTATTGCTCTGCCTGATGATAAAGAATTAGGTCTTGAAGATAGAATTGAAATTACAAAGCGTATAGTTGCTTCGATGAAGTGGGTAGAAGAGGGGCTTGGGGTTGTTATAGATGTTCATGAGCCTCATAATGGTGAAAAGAACTGGCATGCACATGGATCGGTGCTAACTAGAAGATTTACTAAAGATGGGCTGGGTTTAGATGCGTATAAGGCTCGTGATTTAAACCCAGCTTTCTGTAATGGCCGAATTATACCGGAAGAAACATTACTTAAAGATAAAACTAGAGATATCATTAATGATTATTTTAAAGAGCTTGGTCTTGAGAATCGAGTAGATGCTATTAGTACTGTTCCTGGTGAGCATATTGGTCCGACAAGGATGCGTAATATTTTAAATGGAGCAATGGAGCGCAATGAACTTAGAGCTATTGCACATTTAGAAAATATTAAGGATGAGCATGGGGTACTTGATCGTGTTACTATTAGGCAAGCTGTCTTTACTGCGAAGGATCTTGAAAGGGCAGTTAAGGAGATTGATAATCCAGATAGGAGATCGGAGTTAGTTGAGAGGGCGTTGAAGTCTGATCGTGTGCTTAAGTTGTATGACCCAGTTGCTGCCCAGAGTGAAGGTGCTAAAGATGATAGGAGTGGTAAAAGTGCTAAAAGTAGTGGGCTTGAGCAGACGTATTATACGACTAAGGAGGTTAGGGCTGAAGAACAGAGATGTCTCCGGGTAGCGGATAAAGTAAATGGATTACCTAATTTTGGTGACACTAAGGGTTTAAGGAGTGATGTTTTAAGGGTGAAAAGTGCAGGTGCGGTAGTTAGTGAGGCTCAGGGTAGGGTACTTAGAGAGTTGTTATTAGCTGATCAAGGGGTGAGGGTGCTTCGTGGGCGAGCTGGAACTGGTAAGTCTCATGTGCTTGGATTGGTGCGTGAGCTCGGTGCTCAAAATGGTAAACATGTAATTGGATTAGCTCCAACGCATAAGGCGGTTGAAGAGTTGCAGAGGAAAGGATTTAACGATACTGATACAGTAAAAGGGTTCTTGTTTAAGTATAAGAATGGTAGAAATCATATTCCTAGTGGTAGTCTAGTGGTGGTAGATGAAGCTGGAATGATTGAAACTGCTGGGATGTTAGAGTTAATGAAGGTGGCTCGGTCTAGGGCTTGTAATGTAATACTCGCTGGTGATGAAAGGCAGAATGCTAGTATTGAGCCTGGAGGTATGTTTGAGGTTTTAGCTGATCGCTATGGGTCAAGTGAGTTATCTGTTATTAGAAGGCAAGATGCTACTTGGGGTAGGGAGATGGCTAGCTGCCTTGCAAGTCATGACATTAAATCTGGAATAAAAATCCTCCAGGAGCATAAGGGGTTAAGAGTTTCTGAAAGTCTTGAAGTTTCAATGAAGAGATTGATCAAAGATTATGTTGCTAGTGAATATGCGCTTAATGAAAAACTGGCTATTACTCTTAGAAACGTTGAGGTCGATG
>JACCDN010177933.1_pt1 | contig 14660 bp, 12 predicted proteins | sample 7441691 | NCBI WGS metagenome assembly JACCDN01 (sample SAMN15323439, study PRJNA562643) | freshwater metagenome | isolation source: river surface water | place: USA:Blue River Watershed | collected 2017-08-16
GACCGTTATAGTTACGGCCGCCGTTTACTGGGACTTCAATCAAGAGCTTGCACCCCATCATTTAATCTTCCAGCACCGGGCAGGCGTCACACCCTATACTTCCACTTACGTGTTTGCAGAGTGCTGTGTTTTTATTAAACAGTCGCAGCCATCTAGTTTCTGCGGCCTACAATAGCTCGGAGCGCGAGGCTCTCCACCGTTATAGGCGCACCTTCTCCCGAAGTTACGGTGCTATTTTGCCTAGTTCCTTCACCCGAGTTCTCTCAAGCGCCTGAGTATTCTCTACTTGTCCACCTGTGTCGGTTTGGGGTACGGTTTCACAACATCTGAAGCTTAGAGACTTTTCCTGGAAGCGTGGCATCAATAACTTCGTCTGTTCAAAAGAACAGACTCGTCATTACGTCTTAGAATATAAACTTCCGGATTTTCCAAGAAGTTCTTCCTACACGCTTAAACCGCCCATGCTTTACAGCAAACCAACTGGCGGCTTATCTAGCCTTCTCCGTCATCCCATCGCAATGTTGCAAAGTACAGGAATATTAACCTGTTTCCCATCGACTACGCATTTCTGCCTCGCCTTAGGGGCCGACTCACCCTGCGCCGATGAACGTTGCGCAGGAAACCTTGGACTTTCGGCGTGCGGGCTTTTCACCCGCATTATCGTTACTTATGTCAGCATTCGCACTTCTGATACCTCCAGCAAACCTTACGATTCACCTTCAACGGCTTACAGAACGCTCCTCTACCGCGCACGCTTGCGCGTGCACCCGCAGCTTCGGTATACAGTTTTAGCCCCGTTAAATCTTTCGCGCGGACCGACTCGACCAGTGAGCTATTACGCTTTCTTTAAAGGATGGCTGCTTCTAAGCCAACCTCCTGGCTGTTTGGGCCTTTCCACATCGTTTGCCACTTAACTGTAATTTTGGGACCTTAGCTGGCGGTCTGGGTTGTTTCCCTTTTCACGACGGACGTTATCACCCGCCGTGTGTCTCCCGTGATAGAACTTCTTGGTATTCGAAGTTTGCATCGGTTTGGTAGGACTTGACGTCCCCCTAGCCGAAACAGAGCTCTACCCCCAAGAGTTAATTCACGAGGCGCTACCTAAATAGCTTTCGAGGAGAACCAGCTATCTCCGGGCTTGATTAGCCTTTCACTCCTATCCACAGCTCATCCCCTACTTTTTCAACAGGAGTGGGTTCGAGCCTCCAGTGGGTGTTACCCCACCTTCACTCTGGCCATGGATAGATCGCCCGGTTTCGGGTCTACTCACAGAGACTGTTGGGACTTACGTCCCGCGCCCATTTAAGACTCGGTTTCCCTACGCCTCCCCTATTCGGTTAAGCTTGCCACTGTAAGTAAGTCGCTGACCCATTATACAAAAGGTACGCAGTCACTCCGCCACTTAATCGTTCTTATGAATTAAGTGGTCTTGAATTTTTAGAGACTAGATATTTTGACATCAACTAATCTATTTGATGCCAAAACAATAGATACAACTCTATATTTTCTAATTTCTAAAACAAAGCCACTTCACTAAAAATGATTAAGTGGCGGAGCTCCCACTGCTTGTACGCATACGGTTTCAGGTTCTATTTCACTCCCCTAACAGGGGTTCTTTTCGCCTTTCCCTCACGGTACTGGTTCACTATCGGTCAGTAAGTAGTATTTAGCCTTGGAGGATGGTCCCCCCATGTTCAATCAGGATTTCACGTGTCCCGACCTACTCGTCGTTATCCACTTAATACGTTTTTTTATGTACGGGGCTATCACCCGCTATGGCGGAACTTTCCAGAACCTTCCACTAAAACGTACTAAGATTAAAATAACAGGGCTTTTCCGCGTTCGCTCGCCACTACTAACGGAATCTCGGTTGATTTCTTTTCCTCCAGGTACTTAGATGTTTCAGTTCCCTGGGTTTGCTTCTGCCAGCCTATGTATTCAGCTGGCGATGACGTGATTTGCACGTCGGGTTTCCCCATTCAGACACCTCCGGATCAAAGTTTGTTTGCCAACTCCCCGAAGCTTTTCGCAGGCTACCACGTCTTTCGTCGCCTCTTACTGCCAAGGCATTCACCGTATGCGCTTAGTCGCTTGACCATATAACCCAAAGTAGTCTTATATATCAATAATTAGTTATGAGATATCTGTTGCCAGACAACTATTAAAAAATCACTAAATTAAAGATTTTCTATGGAAGTTATATGTTAAAACTCGTTTTAGATACAACATACCCTGCTTGGGTTGAGATAACAACTAAACCCAAGCAGTGTGCGTTTACCCATTGTCTCTGAAATCTTGAGTATGTTAATACTTACTCAATTTTTTAAATCCAATGGGTATCTTTACATCACTAAATTTTTAAAGAGCCAAAAAAACCGCGCTTAACGGCGATTTTCGAAAAAGATTATGTTTTATACTAAACACAATCCATTAAAGTACAACAGCTTTGTTCAATAATTAAATGACTGGTGGAGCCAGTCGGGGTCGAACCGACGACCTCCTGCGTGCAAGGCAGGCGCTCTACCAGCTGAGCTATGACCCCATCTAGTTTTCTAATTCTACATGGTGGGTCTGGATGGACTTGAACCATCGACCCCACGCTTATCAAGCGTGTGCTCTAACCAGCTGAGCTACAGACCCGCGGCTAGAGACTAGATGCTAGAAACAAAAAACCAGGATATCAAAACAATTGCAGGAAATATATTTACTTCACTGCAAAGTGAGACAAAACCGGGGATTATTAAGGGGGGAAATGCTTTGCCGCCATTAACATCAATAGATTATACTGTTCATACTAAAAAGGCAACTATAAAAACCGTTACTTTTAAGTATGCATAGTATATACCAAAACCTAGTTTCTAATTTATAGTCTCTAAAAGTAATTTGTGTGGGCGCTCACGTCAATGGTTAGCATATGTAAGGAGGTGATCCAGCCGCAGGTTCCCCTACGGCTACCTTGTTACGACTTAGCCCCAGTCATATATCATACCGTGGTGAGCGACCTCCCGTGAAGGTTAGTCTACCCGCTTCTGGTACAATACACTCCCATGGCTTGACGGGCGGTGTGTACAAGGCCCGGGAACGTATTCACCGCAACATGCTGATTTGCGATTACTAGCGATTCCAACTTCATGGAGTCGAGTTGCAGACTCCAATCCGGACTAAGAACAGCTTTTTGGGATTAGCTCCACCTTGCGGTTTCGCAACCCTTTGTACTGCCCATTGTAGCACGTGTGTAGCCCTACCCGTAAGGGACATGATGACTTGACATCATCCCCACCTTCCTCCGGTTTATCACCGGCAGTCTCCTTAGAGTTCTCAGCTTAACCTGTTAGCAACTAAGGACGAGGGTTGCGCTCGTTACGGGACTTAACCCAACATCTCACGACACGAGCTGACGACAGCCATGCATCACCTGTCTCTCGGTTCCCGAAGGCACTCCCTCATCTCTGAAGGATTCCGAGGATGTCAAGGGTAGGTAAGGTTTTTCGCGTTGCATCGAATTAAACCACATGCTCCACCGCTTGTGCGGGCCCCCGTCAATTCCTTTGAGTTTTAACCTTGCGGCCGTACTCCCCAGGCGGAGAACTTAACGCGTTAGCTTCGACACTAAGAAGACAAGCTTCCCAACGTCTAGTTCTCATCGTTTACAGCGTGGACTACCAGGGTATCTAATCCTGTTTGCTCCCCACGCTTTCGTGCCTCAGCGTCAGTATTAGTCCAGAAAGTTGCCTTCGCCATTGATGTTCCTCCCGATATCTACGCATTTCACCGCTACACCGAGAATTCCACTTTCCTCTACTATACTCAAGAATACCCAGTATCGAATGCAGTTCCCAGGTTAAGCCCAGGGCTTTCACATTCGACTTAAATATCCGCCTACGCACGCTTTACGCCCAGTAATTCCGATTAACGCTTGCACCCTCTGTATTACCGCGGCTGCTGGCACAGAGTTAGCCGGTGCTTCTTCTGTGAGTAACGTCAATGCCTAGAGGTATTAACCCTAGGCTTTTCCTCCTCACTGAAAGTGCTTTACAACCCGAAGGCCTTCTTCACACACGCGGCATTGCTGGATCAGGCTTTCGCCCATTGTCCAATATTCCCCACTGCTGCCTCCCGTAGGAGTCTGGGCCGTATCTCAGTCCCAGTGTGGCTGGTCATCCTCTCAGACCAGCTACGGATCGTCGCCTTGGTAGGCCATTACCCTACCAACTAGCTAATCCGACGTAGGCTCATCTCATAGCGAGAGCTTGCGCCCCCTTTTCTCCGTAGAGCATATGCGGTATTAGCTCGAGTTTCCTCAAGTTATCCCCCACTATAAGGTAGATTCCTACGCATTCCGCACCCGTCCGCCACTAAAATAGAGAGTTGCCCCTCTATTTTCGTTCGACTTGCATGTGTTAGGCATGCCGCCAGCGTTCAATCTGAGCCAGGATCAAACTCTTCAGTTGAAGATTTTGTCCAATTTTAAATTGGTTCTATTACAAACTGGCTCTAGTTAAATTACTCATAACCCATATATGCCTAAAAAACTTAACTTCATTTTTTAAACATATGTGGAAAAGAATTTTATGAGGTTTACGTCGAGCTTTTAATGATAAACACTAAATCATCGACGCAAGCACCCACACAAATTACTTTGTATTTTTGGCTGTTTAAATTGTTAAATAGCAAATTCGCTGCTAAAAACTTAGTATTAGAGATATACATTTTTTGCAGTCTCTAAAGCAACGAATATTTGAAAAATTAGGAAAACTTATATTCCCGTCTTTCAGTCATCAGGGGTGACATTTTACTCAGTCCTAACAATAAGTCAACAACTTTTTTTGAAAATTTTAATTCTCTTGGGTTGTACTTGTACTTTTGACGGTTATTTATTTTCATCACTCCGTCGCCTGCGGTCCAGTTTTTTATCAATTCGAGCGCGTTTCAACGCAGAAAGCCTATCAATAAAAAGCATGCCGTTTAAATGATCTAATTCATGCTGGATACATTTAGCCATAAAACCACTGGCCGTAAATTCCATAGACTCTCCTGCTTCATTCCATGCGCGCACTATAATCGCAGTATATCTTTTGACTTTTTCATATACCCCTCCGACAGACATACATCCTTCAGCTTCGTAGGTTTCTCCTTCGTGCTTTATAATTTCTCCATTAATCAAACAAAGCGGCTCATTTTTTTGATCAGAAAAATCAATTACTGTGATATGAGGCGGATTACGCATATCTAATTGCGTTGCTGCAAGCGCTGCGCAATTTTCTGTTTTATAATGCGTTTCAAACATGCCCTTGATGATGCTACGAATACGATCATCAATCTGTACGACTTTATGCCCTTTACGTTGCAAATGAGCGTTGGGATATTGCAAAATTTTAAAAGTAGTCATATATGAAGGAGATTAATAATGATCCAAACTATTTTAGAAAAGCTGGAAATAAACGATTTAAACATAGGGATTAATTCTGCCCTTTCCAAACAAAAAGACATATTATGGCACGACGTTTTACCCTCTTTCAATCCTGCCACAAAAGAATGTATAGCTAATGTTCGTACTGCCGGCCAAGACGCTTTACAAAGCGTTATACAACAGTCTCTAACAGCTTTTCAACATTGGCGCATGATCCCAGGCCCAAAACGCGGTGAATGCATCCGTTTGATTGGTGAAGAACTGCGCAAACATAAAGACAGTCTTGGCACGCTGATTTCTTTGGAAACAGGAAAAATTAAATCTGAAGGCGATGGTGAAGTGCAGGAAATGATAGATATGGCAGATTTTACTGTTGGCCAATCGCGTATGCTATACGGCAAAACTATGCATTCTGAACGTCCGCATCATCGCATGTATGAGCAATGGCATCCATTAGGCCCTATTGGCATCATAACTGCATTCAACTTTCCTGTAGCTGTTTGGGCATGGAACGCATTTATCGCAGCTATTTGCGGCAATACTGTTATCTGGAAACCCTCTTCCAAAACGCCATTATGCGCTATCGCCGTACAGAAAATCTGTGAACGAGTCATGCAAAAAGCAGGTTATCCTAATATTTTTTCTTTATTTGTTCCTAAAGACGATGCGCTGGTTATGGCGTTTGTCGCAGATCAAAGAATTCCACTAATCTCTTTTACTGGCTCAGTGTCAATAGGCCGAAAAGTCAATGCAATAGTTACACAACGTCTTGGAAAAACGCTGTTAGAATTAAGCGGCAATAATGCTATTATCGTGGATGAAACTGCCAATTTATCTCTAGCGCTAAGAGCCATAGTTTTTGGAGCTATAGGCACTGCGGGGCAACGCTGCACGACTACACGTCGCTTGTTTATTCATTATACGCAATATGACGAATTAACAACACAATTAGTGCGCATTTACAAACATATTCGAATTGGAGATCCCTTAGATATCAACACGATGATGGGACCTTTAATCGATGAAACGGCGATAAATAATTATTTGTCTGCCTTGGACGCTGTGCAACAGGTAGGCGGTAAAATTATTTATGGCGGTAAGCTTCTTTCAAAAAAAGGTTATTTCGTAGAACCTACTTTAGTTAAAGCTAAAAATCATTGGGATATCGTGCAACAAGAAACATTTGCGCCTATTTTATACTTAATCCCTTATCGGCATTTAGAGCAAGCTATTTATCAACAAAATGCAGTACCGCAAGGTTTATCTTCTGCTCTTTTCACCCAAAATTTATTACATGCCGAACAATTTTTAGCAGCCACAGGCAGTGATTGCGGCATTGCGAATATTAATATCGGCACTTCAGGCGCTGAAATTGGAGGGGCTTTTGGTGGCGAAAAAGAAACAGGCGGCGGTCGCGAAGCGGGTTCAGATTCTTGGAAAGCATATATGCGTCGTCAAACGAATACAATTAATTGGGGAGATAGCCTGCCGCTGGCGCAAGGCATACAATTCCAAATAGATTAAACAGTAGTTTTGCGGTGGTAAAACTCCGGTAATTGCCGCAAAAACAGTTGTCTATTGCTTTCTTATTTTGGCAAAAATTGCTGAAATCCAAATATTAGGGTCTGTTGACAATTCGCTAGACCAAACAGAAATCATCAATTTTTGAGCACCGTATCGCAGCATATGTTGTTAATAGGTGAGAAACGGAGCGCATAAAAATAAAAAAGATGCGAAGGACTAGCGTGGGAAAAATATTCTAATAGTGGATGAGCAAATAATCTAACGGATTGATCTTTATTTGAAATGATTTCAAATCCATTTTGTGTATGTTCCATAACTTTCGCTCTGAGAAATTATTAGGAGCTTTTGGCAATTCTACTATAACTGTCATCAATCCCCAATTTTTTGCGCTCCGTTTCTCACATAGACTCCTATCACTGCTGAGTGAGACAAAACGGGGGTGCGATACAGCGCTCAATACATCTGTCAGACACAGCTATCAATCGACAATAACCTCGACTTTACTCCAAGATAAAGATTATAATGTGGCAACTTAAACAATTCGACGCATCATGTCAAGCAAACCTTAATCTATCGATTTTGCGTCCACAGACACGCAACCATGGAAGAAATAAATATTCAAAACTCAAAATATGACTATCCTAAACTTAACCGATTTATCCTTAGAAAATAAACGCATCCTCATTCGCGAAGATTTCAATGTTCCACTTGAAAATGGAAAAATTACAAGCGATGCTCGCATTTTAGCTGCCCTTCCCACTATTGAATACTGTTTGCGCAAAAACGGACGCGTTATTGTCATGTCGCACTTGGGACGCCCTACCGAAGGAAAATATGAAGAACAATATTCTCTAAAGCCCATTGCCGAACATTTAAAGCATTTATTAGGACAACCGTTGCGCTTTGAAAAAAATTGGCTAGATGGTCTCAATGTGGCTCCCGGCGAAATTGTAGTAGTGGAAAATGTTAGATTCAATACGGGCGAAAAAAATAACAACACAGAACTAGCCAAAAAAATGGCGACTCTCTGTGACATATTTGTCATGGATGCATTCGCAACTGCTCACCGCGCTGAAGCCTCTACCTGCGGTGTCGCCGAATTTGCTCCCGCAGCATGTGCAGGTCCTTTGCTGGCTGCTGAACTAAACGCTTTAGGAAAAGCATTAAAAAACCCCAAACGTCCTGTCGTTGCGATTGTCGGCGGTTCAAAAGTCTCCTCTAAATTGACCATACTGGAATCTCTGCTGCAAATTGCTGACCAACTCATTGTAGGTGGCGGCATAGCCAACACTTTTATCGCTGCCAGTGGGTTTAATCCAGGTAAATCCCTGTACGAACCAGATTTACTCTCACAAGCACGTTATCTAATACAATTGGCTAAAAAACGGGGCGCCGCCATTCCTATTCCCACTGACGTCATAGTCGCTAAAACGCTTGCAAAAGACGCCATACCTATTTTAAGGAAAACTCAAGATATTGAGTCAGATGACATCATCCTGGATATTGGTCCTGAAACAGCCGCTTATTTTGCAAAATATCTGCAAGATGCAAGCTCTATTATCTGGAATGGCCCAGTGGGTGTATTTGAATGGGACGCTTTTGCTTCAGGCACAAAAACATTGGCTTTAGCGATTGCCCAAAGTCATGCATTCTCACTCGCTGGAGGCGGCGATACCTTATCGGCTATAGATAAATATGACATAGCCGATAAATTATCTTATATTTCCACCGGCGGCGGCGCCTTCCTGGAATTTATCGAAGGCAAAACCTTGCCTGCCGTGGCTGCCTTAGAAAAAGCAGCCTTGCGGCAGAAGTAATATAGAAAAGATTATGCGAAGAACTAAAATAGTAGCAACCTTAGGCCCTGCAACGGATGCTCCAGGCATGTTAGAAAATATTATTAGCGCAGGGGTTGATGTAGTGCGCATCAACTTCTCACATGGCTCTGACATGATCCATGCTAGAGTGAACGCAGTCCGCGAATGTGCGCAGAAACTCGGAAAACAAGTAGGGATCATGGGAGATTTGCAAGGACCCAAGATTCGCATTGCCAGATTTCAGAAAAGTAAAATTCTCCTTGAAAAAAGCGCGCAATTTATTTTAGATGCTAGTTTTCCATCAAATGCAGGAACGGATGTTTGCGTCGGCATTGATTATAAAGACTTGCCGAATGATGTTTTTCCTCAAGACACTTTATTGCTAGATGACGGTCGCATCGTATTAACCGTAAAAAAAGTTGAAAACCAACGCATCATTTGCCAGGTTGCCGTAGGCGGCGAGCTTTCTAACAATAAAGGCATTAATCGGCTAGGCGGCGGGTTATCTGCAACAGCTCTGACTGAAAAAGATAAGGCTGACATTATCACAGCTAGTGAAGCGAAACTAGACTATGTCGCAGTTTCTTTTCCGCGAAATGCGCAAGACATGCTACTTGCAAAACAACTGCTGCAAGCGGCTGGCAGTCACGCTGGAACCGTCGCCAAAATAGAACGCGCCGAAGCACTGACTAACATTGATGAGATCATCTCAGCTTCAGACGGCGTCATGGTAGCTCGAGGTGATTTAGCAGTAGAGATTGGCGAAGTTGAAGTTCCTGCTGCACAAAAACATATCATTAATCGCGCCCGCGCTCTCAATAAACCGGTTATTACAGCCACTCAAATGATGGAGAGCATGATACAAAATCCTATTCCCACACGCGCTGAAGTATCTGATGTTGCAAATGCGGTATTGGATCAGACGGATGCTGTTATGTTGTCTGCTGAAACAGCCGTAGGTCAATATCCTGAGAAAGTGGTAGAAACCATGGCACGTATTTGTGTGGCTGCTGAGAAAGATCGCACTACTCAAATTTCTAACTATCGTATGGAAATGCAGTTTGCACGTATAGATGAAGCAATTGCTATGGCAGCCATTTATACTGCTAATCATCTGGGAATACGCGCTATTATTGGTTTAACTGAATCAGGCGCCACACCTTTAATGATGTCCAGACTGCGAACCGGCATTCCTATTTACGGATTAAGCAAGCAAGATAGCACATTAGCCAAAATGACGTTATACCGTGACGTTTACCCTTTGTATTTTGACGGCAATGCAGTCCCCGTTGAACAGACAGACGCTGAATGCATTGCCCTACTGAAATCAAAAGGCGTTGTCAATGCCGGGGATTTAATTTTGTTGACCAAAGGAGATTACAGCGGCGTTCATGGTGGTACGAATACGTTGAAAATTATCCGAATAGAGGGATAAACAATGAATTGGAGTTGGGAAAATTTTTTTGTTGCTATCATCGTAGCCATTATGGCTTGGTTACTCTATAAAAATCTCCGCGCTATGCCACAGGCTTTTTCCAAAGAAAACCTGAGCAAAAGTTTTTTTACATTAGGCTTGCTGGCCTTAGGACTTATACTTTTTATAGGGTTGTTAGTCTTATTCCTAAAAACAGGATAACGCTTTGATTTAGCCTGGCATATACTGCTTGTACTGGAAAATGAATATACGGCTGGATGCTTGTACTTTTCTTTGACTTATCTTTGAAAAATGCTTCAACAAGAAAAATCCCAGGTTGATGTTCTGATCATCGGCTCAGGCCTAGTTGGAAACAGCTTAGCGTTGGCGCTGGCAGATCATGCAAAGATCGCCATGATTGAAGCGACGCCTGCCAATAGCATTCAGCCCACCGATGAAAGAACATTGGCGCTTTCTTTTGCGACTCGCCGGATTTTTCAGGCACTGGGCATTTGGGAGAAAATCCAACCCTACACCACAGCTATACAACAGATACATGTTTCAGAAGCAGGTCTTTTTGGGGCAACACGATTTTTAGCGCAAGATTACCAACTGGATGCCTTAGGTTATGTCATTTTGGCGCGACACCTAACGGATACCTTAAAGCAATGCGTTCTGGAAAAAAACTCTCTCACACAATTTTTCTCCAGCGTTCCTCTAGAAATTCAGGCTTTCCCCGAAGGTTATCGCGTCAATGTACAAACCCCTGAGGGATTGCATGCCTTTACAACACGTTTACTCATAGGCGCTGACGGCACGCAATCCTGGACGCGCCAATTACTGGGCATCTCTGCCAAACAAAAAGACTATCAACAAACAGCTCTCACCGCTCATATTACATTGGCACGTCGTCATCAACATATTGCGTACGAACGGTTCACTCAGAAAGGTGTATTGGCGGCATTGCCCCTACCCAAACAGCAAATCGGCATTATTTGGACGGTTAATACAGATCAATCCACCACATTGCAGCGCATGACGAATGAAGATTTTTGTGCAGCCTTTCAAACCACATTTGGCTACCGACTAGGAAAATTTCTTCATGTTGACAAACGACAAGCCTACACACTAAAAGGTTTAGAAGCCGCCCAACAAATTCAACCGCATGCACTATTATTAGGCAATGCGGCGCATACGCTGCATCCCGTTGCTGCTCAAGGGTTTAACCTAGGCTTGCGTGATGCGGCTGCTGTAGCGCAAGTAGTTATAGATGCTATGACTCAAGGAAAAAATCCGGGTGATTTTAAGGTTTTGCAGCATTACGAAAACTGGCGAAAGCAAGAACAATTCGAAGTGATCAATCTGACCAATACACTCGTTCGACTTTTTTCCAAACACCATCTACTCATAAATAGATTAAAAGAAATGGGATTTTTAAGTCTGGATATGCTGCCGTTTGTCAAAAACTGGATGGCTCACCAAACAATGGGCATTGCGAATCCCCTTCCACCCTGGGTCACGGCTTCTGCTTGATTTCTTCTAAGACATGCAAGACAATCAGGGACGCGCATGGAATCAACAAAGCAGGAGTCCGCTAACATTAACGTAAGAGAAAAAACTAATGACGACTGAAAAAACAATAAAAATTGTAAATGACGAACAACCCTTGTTGGGACAGGTTTTTTATAACAGTTTAATTCAGCCGCTCACTGCTATCTTAACTGGCCTAGAGAGTAATGCTGAAAAAACAGAAATTTTGCTAAGCCTGAGTGTCATACAACAAAGACTCGCTGTTGACGATTGGAGTCCATTTCCAGGTTATCAACTTTTATGTGAAAAATTAAATCTACGAAAAAAAATTGAAGATATCTATGTAAAAACTTTAGTTATATATGACCCCTCCACATTAGAAAAAACGATTGCCGAGCAGTCTAAACAAGAAATTTCAGACCTTATTACATTCTCCCATTTCCTCAATTTTTTAGACAGTATTGCAAACCCAAATAAAGCCAAAAATGAAATATTAAGATCTTTTAGCCATACTCCTGGTTCTGAACAATTAGTAGAAGTCACGACCAACCAAGGGCAAAATATCCCTCTTTCCTTCTTTAGAACACCCCCACCCGAAAATCCTGGCCTGAAAAGAGTAATGGAAATCATTAAAATAATGAGTGACAAAGAGTTAGAAAATTTTTGTAAAAATTCCTTCTGTGACACAAAAAATGGCTCTGAGATCAGTTCAGAGACTTGTGAAACGCTTAAATCAAAATGTAAAAATAATTTATTCCTTCTTGGCCATGCTGAATTTTTTATCGGGGCAATGAACGTTTACAAGCAAGAATTTGCTACAAATATATCCAATGAAACAGCTAGAATTAATGAAGCATCCATGGCTCCAAACATGACCCTATCCATGTAATGCATTCTCATGGGAATGAGTAGGCTCACAAGAAACCCATTTGATGGTTTGGACACAGTCCATAACATCATTGCGAAAAAGAACCACTCCGCACGGGCGCTTTTGATCGTACCCAACCAGAAACACGGTAGTGACGAGCGGAAAACGATTTGTTAAGCTGCTTAAACCATGACAAACAATAACGACACGCTGAACAATACATTACAGAAAGTTCTAACCGAGCGGTTTGGTTTTAACACGTTCCGGCCGGGGCAGGCCGCTGCGATCACTGCTTTATTGGAACATAAAAGTCTTTTGTGCATACAACCCACTGGTTATGGCAAGTCATTGCTTTACCAATTGCCCGCCGTTTTATTGGATGGCTTAACTGTCGTTATTTCACCGCTCTTAGCGCTGATGCGCGATCAGATTCAGCAGCTGCATACCCGATTTAATATCACAGCCGCCAGTATTAACAGCGATCAAACGCAGGAAGAAAACGATCGAGCCAGGCGATCAGCCTCAGCGCACGCCATCAAAATCCTGTTCGTTGCGCCGGAACAGTTAGACCGTATCGATCGGTTTAATTTTCTGGTCCAATTACCCGTCAGCCTCGTGGTCGTGGATGAGGCACACTGTATTTCAACATGGGGGCACGATTTTCGCCCCGGATATCGGCAGATCATTCATTTTATCCATGCTTTACGCACCGCACAGCCGGAGGTGTGCGTATTAGGGTTGACGGCAACGGCTAACGATAAAACAGCTACCGACATTAAAGAGCAGCTATCCGACAACGAGCATCCGGTGCAGGTGCAACGTGAAAGTATGGACAGGCCTAATATTCGGTTATCAGTCATTCGAGCAGACGGCCTCGCCCATAAATTATATTGGCTTGCAAAATTGATCACGGAGATCGAAGGTTGCGGCCTTATTTACTGCGCGACGAGAGAGAATACGGTGTTGGTGGCGGATTATCTGCAGCAGCAAAGAATCACAGGGGCTGCTTATCACGCCGGTTTTCCTGCGTCGACCAAGCAGAGGATTCAGCAGGATTTTTTAAAAAATACCTATAAAGTCATCTCGGCAACCAATGCATTAGGGATGGGCATTGATAAACCGGATCTGCGCTTTGTCATTCATTTTGATATCCCTTCTTCCATCACGGCCTATTATCAGGAAGTGGGACGCGCCGGGAGGGACGGCCTGCCTGCCCGCGGCATTTTACTATTTGATCCGTCGGATAAAAAAATACAGGACTACTTTATTGATTCGGCGCAGCCGTCTCCAACCGACTTTGCGATGCTGCTGCAGGCGGTTGAACAGGCAAAAACAGCGCCGGGTTTAATTGAAATGAAGCGCTTGTCTGGTCTGCACCCGACGAGAGCGACAGTGGTTGTGGCTGAACTAATCGAGCAGGGTTATCTCGTTAAGTCCTTTGTTAACGGCAGGCAGGTTTATAACCGGACACCAAAAAGCGCTCCACCGGATTTAACGCGTTATCGTGTGCAATACGAGGTCAGGCAGCAGGAATTAGCCGCCATACTGCGGTACGCAGAGCCGAACAAAATGTGCTTGATGCAACGCCTGCGACAAGCGCTCGGCGATCCGACTAATGCGCGTTGCTGCCATTGTGACGCTTGCGCCAATCAGTTCACGCCTGTTCTCCCTCATCCTGCCGAGATAAAGTCGATCGATCAATGGCTGCAACAACGCTTGGTGGTGATCGACGTCATGAAGACCTATAAAACAGAGCCGGGCGTCAGCGTATTAGACAGTAAGTTACGCTCGCCATTGTTTATTCATTTTATGAAGCAGCGGACGGCTCCCTTAGTCAATGCTGAATGGCCGTTGGATATGGAACTATTGCCATTGATCAAGCAATATTTATTACAACTTGCGCAGCAATATCGCTTCAGCTCGCTTGTTGTGATTCCTTCTCGTACCTGGACAGCGCGCGCTGTATTAGCCAACTGGATAGCAAAACAGTTGTCTATCCCGTTGTTGCTGGACTATTTATGCTGGCGGGAGCTCCCACCAGCACGTCAGGGGGAATTGTTGAATAACGATCAGCGGCGCTATAATGTGGATCGTCAC
>JACCDN010428847.1_pt1 | contig 14659 bp, 9 predicted proteins | sample 7441691 | NCBI WGS metagenome assembly JACCDN01 (sample SAMN15323439, study PRJNA562643) | freshwater metagenome | isolation source: river surface water | place: USA:Blue River Watershed | collected 2017-08-16
AAAAAATGGTTGAAATCGACGAAGAAGGTGTGACCTTTCGCAGCTACATCGATGGGAGCAAACACCGTTTTACTCCAGAAGAAGCCATCCGCATTCAGCACAAGATCGGCGCGGATATTATCATGGCGTTTGATGAATGCACACCAGACGATGCGGATACAAAATATACTCGTGCAGCCATGGAACGTACGCATCGATGGGCGATTCGCTGTATAGATGAACACAAAAAAAATTCATCCTATCATGGCTACAGACAATTTCTCTTTGGAATTATTCAGGGTGCAAATCACAAAGAGCTCAGGCAAGAATCAGCTCGAACTATTTCGAGTATGGACTTTGATGGTATTGCTATTGGTGGCGAAAGTATTGGCTACAACATGGAGGCGACCAAAGAAATTTTGGATTGGGTCGTACCGCTTCTGCCCGAACAAAAACCTCGCTACACCATGGGACTTGGATACTCTCCACTTGATCTTTTTGAGGTGGTCGAACGCGGCGTCGATATGTTTGACTGTGTGGCACCGACTCGCATTGCTCGCAATGGTACTCTCTATGTGCACCAAAATATTTTGAAAGGAAAAAATACCAATAGCAAGTGGAATGATCGCATCGATATTACCAAAGCAGAATTTCGCACTGACACTGGCCCGATTGATCCAGGTTGCGAGTGCTTTACTTGTACAAATCACTCTCGTAGTTATCTCCATCATCTTTTCAAAGCCGAAGAGCTTCTCGCCTATCGCCTCGCGACTCTGCACAATCTGCACTTTTTCCTCTCTCTGATGAAAAAAATTCGGGAAGCAATAAAGGAAGATAGATTTCTCGAATTGAAGCAACAATTTTTCAACAAATAAACATCGCGTCACCAAAACTAAAAAAGCGATATTTTTCTTCGACTGCTTTTTTGTAGCACGAAAGCATAAACTCTCGATCTTTGGCAAGAGCAGAGACCAGCATGAGCAACGTTGACTTCGGAAGATGAAAATTGGTAATCAATGCATCAATAATTTTGAACTCAAATCCAGGAGTAATAAAAATATTTACTTCTCCGCGGTATGGATGAATAAAATGATGAATGTTTTTATCACGATCAAGACGCGCAACCGCTTCGAGTGTGCGGACCGTAGTCGTGCCAACAGCAATCACTCGCCTTCCTTCTGATTTCGCCTTATTTATTTTTTCAGCATTTTCTTCAGTGATTTCTACCCACTCGCTGTGCATGGTATGATCTTCGATTCGTTCAGATTTTACTGGAAGAAATGTCCCGAGCCCGACATGAAGGGTGACTTCAGCAAACTCTACTCCTTTTATTTTCAATCGTTCAATCAACTCTGGAGTAAAGTGAAAACCCGCAGTTGGAGCAGCGACTGACCCTTCATGCTTTGAGTAGACAGTCTGATACGCCTCAATCTCATGGGGTTCATCTTTGACATAGGGAGGAATTGGGATGTGGCCATATTTATTTGCAGATTCACGTACTTTTTCTTCAGACAAACATTTTTCGCCTACACCAAAAAACTGCACCAAAATTGTTCCTTCTTGTTCTTTGACCATCACATCGCACCAAAAATCTCCTGCGATTTCTACACGCGTCCCTGGCATAATATGTTTGCCAGGTTTTCCGAGCACCTGCCAAACACCTTCATTTTCCATGGGTTTGATCAAAAATATTTCTACTTCACGTTTGTGTTCCCAAAGGCCTTGATTATTTTGTGTTAAGAGCTTTCCGATCAGTCGTGCCTTAAAAACTTTAGAATTATTCCAAACGAGCAGATCCCCTGCCTGCAAATATTGTTCAATATTAAAAAACAAACGATCTTCAATTGACTGTGCTTGTTTATCAATAACCATGAGCTTCGAATGATCTCGTGGTTCAATAGACTTTTGAGCAATGAGTTCTGGTGGCAAAAAATAATCAAAATCACTTGTATTCATAATTTATGTATTAAACAAGAAGAGATAAAAATTGTTCAGCTGTTTTTTTCCAGTGAAATTTTTGAACCTGTTCTTTTCCTTTTTGAATAAAATATTGACTCACATTCAAATCACACAAAATTTTCTCCATACCAAGAGCAATCTCAGAAGTATTGTATGGATTGACAAAGTATGCAGCATTTTCAGCAATTTCTGGAAGTGATGATCGATTACTCGTTATCACCGGGACACCGCTTGCCATAGCTTCGAGCACAGGAAAACCAAAACCCTCATAAAGACTTGGATACACAAAAAGGCTTGCTCCCAAATACAAAAGTGACTTATCTTCTGGTTGGACATACCCAATATACTGAACATTTTTATTTTTTTCAATCAAACTCAAAATTTTTGTATTTTTCCAGCCAGGCGCACCAGCAATAACGAGTTTATACTCTGCTCCACATTTTTTTTGAAACAATTCAAATCCACCAAGAACTGCTTCAATGTTTTTTCTCGGTTCAAGAGTACCAAAAAACAAAATATATTTTCCCGGCAGTAAATATTTTTCTTTCAATTTTTTTTCATGATCAGCATCAATCTTTTGATTCCAAAAAGTATTTTCAAGACCAGGAGTCAGTACTTGTATTTTTTGAGGATCAATACCATAGAGATATTCAAGATCTCTTTTTGTGTTTTGAGATGGAGTCAAAATTTTGTTTGCATTTTGGCATTGTTTTTTTGGAGAAAGAAAACTGTGCCACAAACGCATTTTCGGAGAAAAACATTCTGGAAATATTTCAAATGAAAGATCATGAACCGTAAGAATATGTTTGGTCTGTTTTGAAAGAGCTTGAAAACCAATATTCGGCGAAAAAAAATAATCCAATTTCATATTGTTCTTTTTTTCAATCAGCCTATCTATTTTTGGTATACCAAGCAACTGTATACTCGTATGAAAAATTTTATTTGGCCACCGTGTTTTTACAAAATGAATATTTTTTGCATTCCACTGTGGCATAGAGTCAGTCACATCGAGAAAAGCATTATAAAACAAAAAATATTGATTTTGTGTATCAATATTGAAGAGCGCATTCAAAAGTCCATAGGTATATTCCCCCACTCCAGTACGGACCGAAGACGTGATTGGACTTATATCAATCCCGAGGCGCAACATACGACTGCATTTCTAAAAAATCTCTATATTTATTTTCCACATACTCCTTCATCTCTCGTTTAAAGTTTTGCACATCAAACTTCTTTGCATGAGCTTGAATCGCATTTCGATCCCAAACAGATTCATCAAAATTGAGCACAGCGTCAAGAAGTGACTCCCAAGACTGCTCTGCAAAAAAAATACCAGTTTTGCCTGCAACAACTGTTTCCGTAGCCCCACCCTGACCAAAAGCAATCACTGGAGTCCCAGCAGCCATAGATTCAACTGGAGTAATACCAAAATCTTCGACCTGAGGATGAATAAAAGCCTTGGCTCCAGCCAAAAGTTTTCCCCTTGCATCATCATCAATTCGACCCAAAAACTCAATATTTGGCTTGGCCATTTTTTGAACATCACCCCACCATTTTGGTCCTGTACCAAAAATTTTGAGGGGCCAGCCGAGTCGATTGAATACCTGAATCACCAAATCAAATCGTTTGTATGCAGTCAATCTTCCACCCGTCACAAAATATTTTTTTTCTGCCGTACTTACTGAAAATTTATGCGTATCCACAGGCGGATAAATAACATCACTCGGATGACGATAATATTTTTGAATACGATTTTTGACCGTTCGAGAATTGGCAATAAATTGATCCACACGGTCAACACTTGCCTTATCCCACATACGCAATTTATGAATGAGTCTCGGAAGCAAAGCTTTGATAAGAGGATTATACTGAAGCTCAGCGATATATTCATGTGTATCCGTCCACAAATAGCGAGTCGGGGTATGGCAATACGAAATATGAAGCGTATTCGGACGGGTCAAAACCCCTTTGGCAAAGGCACTGGTCGAAGAAAGAACAACATCAAATTCATGCAAATTATGACGCTCAGTAGCGAGAGGCATCCAGGGCAAATACCACTGATAGCGAGTTCTCCCAAAAGGAAGAAATTTTAAAAATGATTCTCGAATTTCAGCTTTTTCAAATCCAGCAACACCACCCTTTTGATGAAACAAAACAAAAATTGGAGCACTCGGCCAAATTTCATGAAAGGCTTTGAGCACCCGTTCGGCTCCCCCATCTTGCGCCAGATAATCATGCACGAGAGCAATCTTCATAGAGCTTTTCTTTTTTTCAACAGAACAAGAGGCGTTTTGAACAAAATAATAATATCCAAAAGCAAACTCCATTTTTCAATATAGAGTACGTCGAGCTTTACTTCTTCGTCAAATTCCAAATCACTTCGACCTGAGACCTGTGCCATCCCAGTAATTCCAGGTTTTAGGAATAATACTTTTTTATGAGCATCTTCGTATTTTTCTACTTCTTCTTTTTCATGAGGTCGTGGACCAACAAGACTCATACTTCCTCTCAGAACCAAAAAAAATTCAGGAAGCTCATCAATACTATAACGACGAATAAATCGCCCAACCGGAGTAATTCGAGGATCATTTTCATACTTTACAATCGGATTTTTTTCATTCCAACCACGAAGATCTTTGACATCTTTCCGAAACTCTGGATCATAGCGTTTGGTATGAGCACCGTCATACATCGAACGAAATTTAAAATAGGTAAACGGCTTACCAAATTTTCCAATCCGCTTATATGTAAAAAATACAGGCCCCTTGCTGGTGAACTTTATCGCAACTGCAGTAAAAAGCATGAGAGGAGAAAACAAAACGATAAAAATAAGCGATGCGACAATATCAAAAATTCTTTTGAGAATTGCTCCCCAACCATCGAGCCGTGTACGTTTGAGCTCCACAATAGGAACACTCCCAATAGGATACATTGCTGTATTGGCAGAAAGCGTGGCAAACAAGTCAGCAGAATACTTGAAAATAATATGATTCGCATCAGCAAATTGAAGTGCCTGCAAGGCTTCTTTTTCATGAGCACGAGGATAAGAAAAAATAATCTCATCGACCGTATTTTTTTCTAAAATCGATTTTGTTTTTGCGTCAAATTTTTCAAATGTATAAGTGAGAGCATAACCAAGTTCAGGCTGACTTGATAAAACATGTTGAAGCTCTTTGGCAACTGGATCAGAACCAATAATCACTACTTTCCTCTGACCAATTCCCATACGAAAACACATTCGCCGAATAGACCACATACAAATACGCCCAATACTTACATACACAATACCAAAAATCCAACTCGCTGCCACCAAAAATCGCGAATCAAATAACTGCTGAGTAAACATGATATAAAGGGCAACAACCGCCAAACAACTCGATAGAGCCAAAAAAACACGGACAATATCAGCGGCTAATTTTTTATTAGGATTTGGGTGATACAGGCCAAGAAGTGCAAAGAATAAAAGAGATAACAGAGCAAAACCACTCGCTCTTTGGATATACTCAAAGAGTGTCAAATCAAAAGCAACCGGTCGCAATCCCACAGCCCAGGGAGTAAAACGCAAAAAAAACGCAGAAATAGCTCCACACAAGAGAAGAAAAAAATCTACTGGTACTTGGAGCACCATGAGAAAAAGCTGAAAACGTTTCATAGACACGCAAAAATTCTCTTTTATCATACCCCAAAAAAAATCATCGGTCAACTTGACAAAATGGCCAAAATTTGCTATATTTTTCAAGTCTTTTCTAGAAAATAATCGCCTCAATTGAGTTTGGGGAGGAAAGTCCGAACTCCACAATCTGGCTTTGGTCAGAGAAAAAAGTAGTGGGTAACGCCCACCCTTGGCCTGGTAACAGTTCAAGCGGGACAGTGTCACAGAGACAATACTAGTCGCTTCGCGACAAAAGGTGAAAAGTGTATGGAGGTATATGATATCGCCTGCCCATCTCGGGCGGGAGTCATATGCCACGATACAGACGCCCTGGTGACAGGAGCGTGTGACAAACCCTACTTGGAGAAAGAGCAGCCTTTCGACTCGCTTTGCTCGCTCAATGCAAGCTCAGTGAGATTGACTGGAAAAGTTCGCTCGTTAGATTTTATCAGCAATGATAAAACCAGAGAAATGATTATTATCCCGACTCAGTCGGGAGACAAAATTCGGCTTATAACGAGGAAAGACCTTGAAACAGCCCCAAAGTTATACACTCTTGGGGCTGTTTTTTTTCTTAAAAAGTGCTATACTCAGATAAGTATTTAAATATTTATTCTTTCATACAAATATGAAACGTTTTTATTTTTTGGGGGGATTTTTTTCCACGCTTATCGTCGCGTGTTTTTTGGTTATGACACCAGTTTCTTCCGCAGAAATTAATATACCCCAAGCAGGCCTCATTGAAAGAATGTTTGGAAGAAATAATAATCAAGATGATCGACTCACTGTTGCACGCATTCAAAGTAGCAAAGATCTACAAAACAATTGCGCACTCACTTTGTGCACACTCACTCCTCCGAACCAAGAAACCCTCCGCGTGTGCCAAGATTGGGCAAATCAAACTTTTGGTCAAACCGATTGTGCTTATGTTGATGCAGCCGTGAACACAGAATATCGTTGTATTGATCAATATCGATGTCTTCCAAATCCAAACCAAACCAACATCAGCAGAGAATCACGTATTGCTTGTGATGCTGTTTTACAACAAGAATTCAAAACACTCGAATGTACACTCCTCGAACCAAGTTTGATCAGTGATGCTTTCAAACAACTTTCTGAACCAGAAAAACGTCAAGCACTCGAAATTCAAAATCATGCAAGCCAAATGTCTTGTATACAAACCATGTGCTCTCACCAATCAGGCGGAACAGTTCGCGCGAGTGAGCTCCGTATCTGTAATGGATGGTCAGATTTGCTTCTTGGTACCACATCTTGTTCAGATCTTCGTCGAGTATTTGATGATGGATCAATCGAAGCAAGATCATACCGAATGACACAAGAAGATGAATTTACCTGTGTCGCAGCAATCTGTGGAGAATCATTTGTACAGATCAGTCCAGAAGAAGAACGTTTTTGCCAAGATTGGGCTCAAACTTATTATGGAACAAACCAATGTGAAGCACTTCTTGATGCCTACGCACCAAATCAACAAAGAGAGGACAATGACAGTATTTTTGGCAATCTGTCAATTAGTAAACGAATCCTCTACCGAAGTTGGCAACAAAATAACGCAAATGGAAATCCAGCACAAGAAGATGAAGAGAATAATCATTCACAAAATCCACTGAGTGCACTCCCATTTTTGGTACTGCGAGATGCCAATCAATTGAGCCAGTGTATTCCTTTTCTTCTCGGACAAGAAATTGATCAAAATAGTGAAAACGCCGACATCACAGAAGCAGCATGTCGATACTTAGCGCGACAATATGATTTTTATGATGAACCAACTCCAGCAGACCTGACACAATGTTTGCTTATGGGAATTGTTCCTGGAGTCAATCAAAATCAAAATGATCAAATGAGAAATATTGAACATATCCGTTGTCAATATTGGCTTACACGTGCACAGACACGAGGAGAACAGATTGAAATAAACCAAAATATCCGACCAGACCAAGAAAATGCGCAGGTCAATACACCCGAATTATTTTTCAAAGATGTAAATTTTGAAAATGGTATTTATACCGTTACCATAGGAAATAGCGGCTTTATACCTGAATCCCCTCTCGAAGTTGTCCTCTCAGCCCGTTGGATATACCAAGAAGAAGGTTGGCAATCTCACCGAGAAGATTTTGTAGCACACCGATTTATGCTACAACCACGCAGTGAGCGTGAATGGGTTTTTGAAGTCCGAGCAGATGCTCTTTCTCGAGCATTTCCACCAGAACATGCAGGTTCTCTTGAATTTACCATTGATCCAAACAATGCAATTGCTGAGAGAAATGAAAATAACAATGGTTGGGCCGTAGCACCACGACCAGATTTTCAAATGCTCAATATTGGAAATTCAGAAATTGTTCGCACTGGAGTTATCCCTGTTGTTATAAAAAACCAAGCCCCTCGTTCAGTGCATGAAGCAGGAGTCCCATTTTTCTTTCAATGGATTGGAAACCAAGGACAAACCGTCTCATCTTTTGATACGATGGCACTCATGGTAGCGAGAAACCAACGATACCAAACAGACGTGGTTGTTCGAGAAATTCCAGATCAAGCCGTTGGATTTCGAATTACGATAAACCACAATCACAGAATTCCAGAAATGTCATACCAAAATAACACCTACGAATACTTTTTTGCACCTGATTTGGTCATTGACCAAGTAATTACACAAAAAAATTCAATTGTAGCTCGAGTACGTAATATTGGAAACACCAGTATTGATCTTGCTGATTTTGATGCTCAGGCAACATGGATGTCCCAAAAAGGAATCAGGAGCGAATCAACAGCTCAAACCATTCGACAACAAGGTGATGAAAATGAATGGATTGTTCGTTTTCCTCTTTCTTCTGCACCAAAAGATGCTAACTTTATACGGTTGATCGTGGATCATGAAAGTATGGTCAATGAAACCAATGAATCAAATAATACGGCAGAGTATGCTTTGAATGATGCTGGAATGGTAGCAATTGCACAACACAACAATCAATCAGAAGAACAAAGAGGCTCTGAAAATGTTGGAATCCTTCCAGATAGTGGTTTGTACAAAATCAAAGAAGCCTGGAGATCATTCCGTCTTGGTGTCACATTCAATCCAAGTAAAAAAGCACAATATATGCTCGATATTGCCGAGCTTCGTCAAAATGAACGACTTGAGGCAATTCGACAAGGAAAAAATATTCCTGATGACCTTCCAAGTCCCCTCCCATTAGATAAATTTCTTGCTGCCGTAAAAAATATTCCTGTCAAAGAAGCAGACCAAAAACAAGAATTTTTGAAAAAATCTCTTGCACACATAGAATTTGAATATCAACCTCTCGGTGCTGAGCCTATTGTATTTGAATATGAAGAAAATCCAAATGGAAGAGAAGCAGAACCTATCGTATTTGAGTACCTGCCAAAACCAGAACAAAGAGAACAATTTTCTGTAAACTTTTTAAAAGTGATGAATGCTGCAGAAGGAGAACTCAATAAACGACTCCTGCTTGAAACTCTCTCTGAAAAAGATTTTGGATCGGCTCAAAAACACATCCAAACCAGCCTCAAACTTTCTGCTCTTGCTGAAAAATCTTCAGAACAAATCAAACCACTCGTGCTGTCTGAACAAACTGAACTTACCAAAAAAATCAGTGAATCACTCAAACAAGAAACTCCAGCACAACAAAAATTACTTCTTGATGTCGTACCAGTAACCGAAAAAACTCTTGATCAAACCAAAATGCTCATCCAAACACTTTCAGAGGAAGTGCAAGACGAAACCCTAAAAAAATCTATCTTTGCTCCAAAATTTTTAGAGATTGAAGCGCTTCAAAAGACAGGTTCTTCTTTGCCAGATACTTCAAAAACCATAACCGTCATACCACCAACCCTTACTACAACCACCACCTCCACTCTTACTCCACCAATAACCTGTCAGGATGATGGACAAATTGTGTGCGGCAAAGATGGAAAAACCTACACCAGTACATGTGCTGCACAAAAAGCAAATGTAAGTGTGGTATCTCGAGGAAAATGTCCTGAAGTAATTATTGATGTAAAACCTCCAGAAATTATTATCATCAAACCAACAACCACCCTTGAGGTTCCACCTGTACCAGTCAATGATTGTTCAAAATCAGGAACCAAATCTGTCTGTGGAGCAAATGGCAAAACCTACAGCAATAGTTGTTATGCCCAAAAAGATGGAGTGAAAGTGATATCAAATGGTGCATGCCCAACCATTACCCTTACTCCACCACCAGAATGTACGAGTACAAGTGGTTGTGATGACAAAAATTCCTGTACACAAAATGCTTGTGTCAATGGAAAATGTGTCTATACTCCATATAATGATTGTGGGACAGACGAATATAGCTGCACAGATGGTATTGACAATGATCGCAATGGAAAAATTGACTGTGCGGACAACGCGTGTTCTTCTCTCTCTTTCTGTGCACCAGTGTCAACATGTGATGATAATGAACCTGTATGTGGCCGAGATGGGATAACATACACAAGTGAATGTGTGGCCGAGGCCAAGGGAGTGATGGTCGATTCTTATGGCAAGTGCCCCATTACACAAATAAATACATTTGATACAACCAATATCAAAACTCTGGATACAAATACATTCAAAGTACCAACTTTTACTTATTAGTTAGATAAAAAAAATCATAAAGCAAAAAACCGGTCGCCTACGGCTACCGGTTTTTTTGTTGTGTGCTCAGGAGAAGATTCGAACTTCCATGCCCTTGCGAGCGCTACCACCTCAAGGTAGTGCGTCTACCAGTTTCGCCACCTGAGCATATACTAAAATTTTCTTTGTTTTCCTACGACCATTTGAACTTGTTTTTTTGCCAAACGAATTTTGAGCCGAGTTTCTTTGGTTACTCTTCCATCAGCCTCAAGGACAAAGGGCGTTTCACTACTTACGACCATTTCTTCAAAGGGAAAAACACTGGGTTCTTCGTACTCATACCCAAAAAATCTTTTCTTGCGAAGAGGTCGAAGAAATGCTTCAAGCTTTCCATCCTGAGGATGAATCGTATATGAAGGTCCTTTCTTTTCCTGAAGAGTGTATGGTTGTAAGTTGCAAACAACGAGTTCCAAAAGGGCTCCTGCTCCACGACTTTTGACTGCAAATTTTTCGTCGTATTCGACCAAAAGATTGGCAGGTGCAATATGGAGCTGCGAAATAAAATACTTGTTATTGACCCAGCCAACGTCAAGGTATACCTTGCGCCTTCGAGAGAGTGTCTCACAGGAATCAATACCAATCGGGATACCAAGAACTCCAGCAATACTGTTATTTTGTTCCCCAATTGGGAGAAAGCCAAACAGTACCTGACAAGTCGCTGCCCGAGAGAGCACATGACCAAAGGTTGTATCGTTACCGACAATAACCACGGTTTTGGCTCCCTTTTTTATTTCATCTTCAATGACCGCTTCAGCATTGGTAAAATTCTGAAGCCTGACTATTTTACCTGCAATTCCAAAATCTGTCAAGCGTGTTTCAAGGGTCTTCATGACTGATTCAAAGCGCTTTTCCTTCAAATAATTGTCGTATAAATAGACGTACATAAAAAAGTATTCAGCTTTCTCGCCTGAAAAAAACTCGCCTCCCCTGGTTATTGAATACCTTCTTCACTTTCTTCGCGATAATCTTCTTTGAGTCTACCACGAACAACTCGTTTTTTTTCACTTTTGAGACCTTCGCCTTCCATACCATCCATAGAAACCTTTCCAAAAATTAAGGCTCCAGCCTCAACAACAAAAACAGAACATTCAATATCCCCAAGAATACGAGCAGTACTCGTAATCTCGAGACGTTCGGTGACTTTTACATTTCCCTTTATTTCTCCTGCAATCACCGCATTTCCAGCACGAACATTGGCAATAATTCGAGCACCTGGTTCAACTGTAAGAAGCTTGCTTGTTTTTACACTTCCAGAAACAGTTCCTTTGACCAAAATATTGCCCTCAGAAGCAAAGTCTCCCTCGACATGCACAGATGGCCCGACAACTGTTTCTATTTCATCATGAGAAGAAGGAGGAACATACGTATTTTCATTGAGCGCAATTTGTGGTGAGGGTTTTTGAAACATACAAAAAAATTAAAGGTTGAATAGTTTTTGTATAGTATACCTGAAAAATGAAAAAAAACAAAGCCTCTGATGAAAAGGCTTTGAATAAAAAATATACTCTGTTTACATTTCTTCGACGGTTTCAATAGTGAGAATACCCAGCCCGCTGATGAGCGTCTGTTTGACAGCCGAAGCCAAAGCAAGGCGTGCTCTCCCAATCTCTGGAGTCTCTGCCTTCAAAATATCGTGTTTGTTATAAAATTCATTAAATGCCTGAGCCAGATCAAAACAATATTTGGTAATCACCGATGGATTATAATTTTCCAGTGCTTTTTTTATCACTTCCTCATATTCAGCCATCAAGAGAAGCAATTTTTTTTCTTCGTTTTCTTTGAGCAGTGAAAAATTCAGCTCGCCCTGTTCTCCATTTGATTTACGCAGCAAGCTATTGATACGAGCGACCACATACAAAATATATGGTCCAGTGAACCCTTCAAAACTTGTTGCGTCTTTGATATCAAAAACAATATTTTTTGCAGCTTCATGTTTTTGCATGGTAAATTTGAGTGAAGCTTGTACAAGTTTTTGCACGGTCTCTTTCAGAGTATTTTGATCCCAATCAGCGTGACGTTCTTCACTTTCACGATACATTTTTTCAAAAATTTCATCACGCAAATCTTCATACAAAACCACATTGCCAAGACGTGAAGACATCTTTCCTTCTGGACGCGTGACCAGTCCATAGCCAATATGAGTCAGCTTTTTCTTTGTTCCGAGCAGTTCCAAAATTTTATAAAGCTGCTTGAAATAAAAATTTTGCTCAATCCCAGTAATAACAATACTTTCGTCCACATTATATTTTGCAAATTTTTCTGTAGCCAGAGGTAAATCACTCGTCAGATAGAGTCCTGTTCCATCTGCTTTTCGCACGAGTGCAATATCGAGTTTATGTTCAGAAAGGTCAATAATAATAGCACCACGTTCCCCTACGGTAGCGACTCCTTTGGTCAAAAGTTCGTCCACAATATTTTGCCCTTTTTCTTTGATATCTTTTTCAAAAAATACATCTGTATGAGCTACACCGAGTTCTTTGAAAAGTTCAGTAAATTTATCAATGCTCCACTGACGGGTTTCCATAAAGAGTGGCCAGATCTCCGTATCCTTGGCTTCCAGTTTTTGCTGGATTTCAGAAACTTCTTTTTTGTATTCATCATTGTCTTTGACAGCACCACTGGCTTCAGCATACACGTCTCCCAGCCACTTTTGTTTATTCTCCGCAGGAATGTTTCCCCCATAGAGTTTGAGCACGCCCCAAAGACACTTGGCCACGTGAGAGCCAAAATCATTGAGATAATTGACCGGAACGACTTCATAGCCGCTTTTTCGATAGAGATTGACAAGAGTATTGCCAATACAAAGATTGCGCAAATGTCCAATATGAAATTCTTTATGGGTATTGTTGGATGGGTATTCAATCATGACTGACTGTCCCTTGCCCATTTCATTTGAACCAAAATTTTCTTTTTTCGTTTGGATTTCTTCGAGGATGAGTTTGGCCAATTCTCCAGTATTTAAGAAAAAATTTACATAAGGGCCAAAAGCCTGAACTTTATCTACGAGTGGATGAGTTACCGAGGTCAACTCCCCTGCCAGCTCCAGGGCTACTTCAGCTGGATTTTTTCCTTTTTCTTTTGCAAGATTAAAAACAGGAAACGCAAAATCCCCCATTTCTGGTTTTGGTGGGACAGAAAGATTCTCTCCAGAAATGCCAACATTTTGAAGGAGGGTAAATATTTGTTGTTCAATTATTTTTTTCATACTAAACAATCTTCACAAAAAAGCGTTTGCCTTTTTGAATAATATCTCCTGGTTTTGTTTGCGCTTCCAGAGACTCTACTTTTTCATCATTAATTTTTACTCCACCACCTTCAATCTGACGGCGAGCTTCACCACGACTTTCCACAAACCCGGCTTCAACGAGTACGGTCACAATATCACTCGCAGTTGGATGAAGCTCTGGTATTTCAAGAGGCTTTTCACTACTTTGGATCACAGAAGCAAAATGATCTCGTCCCTTTCGTGCAGCTTCGTCTCCGAGAAACATCTGAGTCACATGGTATGCGAGGTTGAGCTTGAAGTCTCGTGGATTAGCACCACTTTTCATAGCGTTTTCAATCTCCTGTACTTCATGCATTGGCACACGAGTGCAGAGTTCAAATCCTTTGACAATCATATCATCACTCCAACGCATCACCTTGCCAAACATATCTTCTGCCGTATCAGAAAGTGCGATCATATTGCCTTCACTTTTTCCCATTTTTTTTCCATTACTATCTACCAGCAGTTTTGTGGCAATGACAAATTTTTCTTTACCTTTAAGATCTTTCATGAGGTCACGTCCAGAGAGCATGTTGAAGGTCTGATCATTTCCACCACATTCTCCATCCACATCCATTGCTACAGAATCATATCCTTGCATGAGTGGATAAAAAAATTCATGCAGATAGATTGGTCTAGAAGAAGATATATGTTTGCTAATAAGATCGCTCCATTCTTCGTGTGTTATATCAGGCTTTGCAAAACTTGTACGACATTTAGGACAAACTTCCTTTTTAAGCATATCTCCACCAAAGAAAAAAGCATTGCTTAACTCAGAGTTTTTATTATCATCAGAAATTTTCATCTTTATTGAGGGAGTATAGTAATTTTTACAATTAGGACAAATTAGTTCTCCATAAAAACGTTTTTCAAACATGTCACGTTCAAGCATTTGCTGAACAGTGAAATGACTCGAAAGATCAATAATTTCGTTTAAGGTAAGCTTTCCGAGCCATTCACTATTAAATTTAAGCTCAGCTGGATTTTCTCCATCAAATTTCAAAATCGCCCCTGCCTGCTGCTGATAAAGTTTACAATTTTCAAGCACTTGTTCACGAGTCTGACGCACACGAGCCGCACCTTTGTCAGTCGGATCTCCAATCAACGCTGTAAAATCTCCAATCAGCATGAT
>JACCDN010595634.1_pt1 | contig 14648 bp, 10 predicted proteins | sample 7441691 | NCBI WGS metagenome assembly JACCDN01 (sample SAMN15323439, study PRJNA562643) | freshwater metagenome | isolation source: river surface water | place: USA:Blue River Watershed | collected 2017-08-16
AACTGCTGAAGATCAGGCCCACCGCCAAGCTACACAGTTGGTATTAGCTCAAGCCCTGAACAGAGTGATGCGTTTATTACATCCATTCATTCCTTTTGTAACAGAAGAGCTTTACCAAAAACTACCGATTAAAAATACAGTGTGCATGTTGGATCAATATCCGAACACACGCAATGACAAGGACTTTTTGCAACTGGGCTCTGAAGCTGCAGCATTAGAAGTCGACTTGGTTAAAGAAGTGATTTCAGAAATCCGCACTATTCGTGGTGAAAATCGCATGAGCCCTGCTGAAAAAATCAAAGTTCGTGTGGTTCCCGAAAACGCTCAGGCCAAGGCTTTGTTGACTCAAAATAAAGAAATCATGACAGCGATGGCTCGTCTTTCTGATTTGGAAATTACTGACAGTGAAGGCAATCTTGCAAAATGTGCGGTGGCAACAGCCATCGTACAAAACTGGCAGGTCAAAGTGATCATTCCATTAGAGGGATTGGTAGATATAGATGAAGAAATCAAACGCGTGCAAAAAACTATCGAGAAACTGAGCAAAGACGTGTCCTCTTTGAGTGGTCGATTGAACAATGAAAATTTTGTGAAAAACGCTGCTGAAGATGTGGTCGAAGCTGATCGCCTTCTGCTGGCACAATCACAGAAACAGTTAATAGATTTGCAACAAGCCTTGGTTCGTCTGCAGTCATAGAACACCAACAAAAGTCCGACTAGACTAATAAATGCGAGGGTTCAAAAAGATTAAAAAATAAATCTTTTTGAGTCCTAAGTTTATATACACTTACGATTACGATGTTCATATATTAAGATTTTCGTAAACCCAGCCTAAGAACCTGTTTTATCCCTTCGCTTGTTTGATCTGCATATTTATCCAAAGTACACTGTGACATATGGCAAAAATTCTAGTTGTCGAAGATGAAAAAGATTTTCGTGAAATTTTAAAAGAATTTTTCATCGATAATAAATATGAAGTCGTTGAAGCTGGAGACATTCCAAGTGCGATTGCTATTCTAGAAAAAGAAAAAATTGATTTAATTCTGAGCGACATCAGACTGCCAGGCAATGAAGAGACTGATGGTATAGAACTCTTAAAATGGGTGCGTAAGAATACTCAGAGTAAATTTATTTTAATGACTGGTTTCGCCGAAGCTTTTCGCACCAAACTGGCATTTGACATTGGTGCGGATGATTTCTTAGCAAAGCCCTTCAATTTGGATGAGCTGCTAGAATCTGTCCAATTGATCTTAGACCCAAACAATCAAGATCATCCAGATTATATCGACGATAATTTTAGCAAAGTTTCTATTCAACAATTTGTTTCTAAACCAAAACTGGAATTTGATATTTTCATACGTCTTTCACAAGATAAATATGTGCGTGTTGGCCGTTCGGGATCTCACATCCCAGTGGATCGAGTGCATTTTTATATTTCCAAAGGGATGACTCACCTTTATCTGAAAAAAACCGAATTTTCTAAAGCTATGGATTTCAACGTGCAACTCAGCAAAACAATTGCTCTCAATTCCAATGTCAGCCAAGAGAAAAAAATTAATTTTATGAAATACACCACCGAGGTGGTCTTAGAAAAAGCCTTCGATAGCAAAAGTTTTGATGGACCAACCTATGCGGCAGCAAAAAAAATTTTAGTCAGCATGATCGACATTGTTACACGCAATACCGATCAGTTGAATTTATTAGATGCTCTCAACGCACACTCAGATTGGATTTATGCTCACAGCGTAGGAACCGCCTTGTTTGCCATTATGATAACCAAAGAAATGAGCATGACTTCAACTCAGTCATTTTACAATCTGGGCATGGCTGGCTTGTTTCATGAAATCAGCTTCAAAGATTTGCCGAAAAATATTACTGAAAAACCTCAATCACAATTAACTGCAGAAGAAAATGCGCTATTTGAAACTCATCCGACGATGTCACGTGATATTTTAGCTTGTCTTGAAAGCTCCAATGGCGACATCTTACAATTGGTTTACGAGCACCATGAAGATCAATCAGGGCAGGGATATCCTCGTCATGTTGGAAAAAACAAATTACACCCACTATCAAAAAATTTTCTAACCGCAGATGCATTTTCAACTTTGGTGATAAAAAACCCGATTCACAAACAACAAACCGCACAGGAAGCTATAGAAACTTTAAAAAATGTTTATAAAGATAAGTTAGATCCAGTGACCATCGCGGCATTGGCTAATTTGGTTAAACACAATAAAATAGGCAAGGCCCCGCCTGCCACTGGTGAGAATGTTTAATTACATTTGATAATATCAAACTGTTTACCTGTTGTGTTCATTTTCAGAGGAATATTTAGAAGAAATTAAAAAATATCTTTCAGAGCAACAAAAAACTACTGCTTGATAAGGTTAACTTTGAAATCAGAAAAAATTAATTGAAATATAAACTAACGAATTTTCATCTAAATAGACTGCAATTATAAATCTACTTACGCGGTTTTTTTATTTATTTCTAGAAATGTTTCCGTTAAAACTTTGATTAAAGAAGCAATATCAATTGGTTTACTTAAAAAATCATTCATCCCAGCCAACTTGCACTTATCAATTTCTTCTTTCATTGAACTTGCTGTCAGCGCCACGATTTTCAAATTTGAATATTTTAATTTTTTTCTAATCGCCTGAGTGGCTTCATAACCATCCATCTCGGGCATTTGACAATCCATAAGCACAATATCGTAATGATTTTTTTCTATTTTTTCCAAAACTATCAAACCATTTTCAGCTAAATCAGATGCATAACCAAGCTTTTTCAAATACGATTGCGCAACCATCTGATTTACTGGGTTGTCTTCCGCAATTAAAATTTTCAATGGGAATTGAATTCCTATATTTTTACTTTCTTTTAACAAAACCTCAGATTTTTCTTTTCCAGAAGAAGCTTTTGAAATTTCAGCTTCAAAATTGAAAAAGAAAGTAGAACCTTTCCCCAAATGAGTCTCTACCGAAATACTGCCATTCATTTTTGAACAAAGTTCTTTGCAAATAGCTAATCCCAAGCCTGTGCCACCATATTTACGAGTTGTTGAAATATCTGCTTGTGAGAATGGTTTGAATAATTTTATTTTCACATCCTCAGGAATTCCAATACCAGTATCTTTTACTGAAAAATTTAATTTATATTTTTTATTAGACAACAAATCTGCTTTTAAAGAGACATCAACCGATCCAATTTCAGTAAATTTGATGGCATTACTGATTAGATTAATTAAAATTTGTCGAACTCTTGTTTCATCCGCCGATATCCAATCAGGTACTGACTTGTCTATATTCATATTCAACAAAATGTTTTTTTCTAATGCCTTAGATGACAATAAACTTATAACATCAGCCACCAGTTTACGTAATTGTATTGGGCGATATTCCAATTCCACTTTTTTTGCTTCTAATTTAGAAAAATCGAGCAATTCGTTGATAATGCTGATCAAAGAATTTCCACAATTTTTAATAATTTGCAAACGATCGACTACAGCAACATCGTCTGCACTTTCTAATAACAAATCAGTCATGCCAATAATCCCGTTCATTGGTGTGCGTATTTCGTGGCTGATATTGGCTAAAAATGCGGACTTGGCATTTGTTGCAGCATGAAGACTGACAATATTTTGTCTCAATTCTAACTGACTGATAACCTGACGAGCTAAGGCTTCTAATGACTTTATTTGCTGCTCACTGAGATTTCGTGGATGGTCATCGATCACACACAATGTTCCAATATGCTGTCCCGATGGAGTTTTCAACGGAGCACCAGCATAAAAACGAACATGAGGATCACCTGTCGCCAGCGGGTTGTCGCTAAACCTTTCATCTTTGAAAGAGTCCGGAATAACAAACACCTCATCTTGTAATATTGCATGAGCACAAAATGCTATATCTCGCGGGGTCTCTGTGGCGCTCAATCCGACTTTTGATTTGAACCACTGTCGATTTTGATCTATCAGTGAAATTAAAGCTATCGGAGCATTGCAAATTTGTGAGGCCAACATCGTAAGATCATCAAAATCTTTTTCCGGCAAGGTATCTAAAATTTTATAGTTTTCTAAAGCCTCTAAACGCTCTTGCTCATTGGATGGCAACACAGGCTTTTTCATTCAATCTCCATAAATACTATAAATATATAAATATAATTAGTTTATCGGAGATTATTTAAAATAGATTAACAGACTATAGAAAATGATTTTAGAACGACCTCATTCAATCGAACGTCGCAACAAACGCACCACAAGTCTAGCCAATGGTCTGGCCAGACTTGTTAGGAAGTAAATGATCCATAGACTATTTGGTCAATTTAGATGAGCAATTCCCTAGAAGCATTCACCTTTTATTATTTTTTAGATTCTTCGAGAAATTTTTCGGCCATTGGGCTTAATTTAATACCAACCTCTGCCAACTGATCACGCGAGACATCACTTGGTGCATCGGCCATAATGTCTGTTGCTTTTGCTGTTTTCGGAAAAGCAATGACTTCACGAATGGCATCAGTTCCACACAATAACATCACCAAACGATCCATACCCCAAGCGATACCACCATGTGGAGGTGCGCCATATTTAAAGGCTTCTAAGAAAAATCCAAATTTGTGTTCAGCTTCTTGTGAACTCATTCCCAATGTTTTAAACATCGCCGCTTGCAATTCATTACGATAAATACGAATACTGCCGCCACCTATTTCATAACCGTTGCAAACAAGGTCATATGCTTTGGCCAACAACTGCCCGTATTTGCTTTCATCTGAATGAATCAACCAATCCATATGTTCATTTTTTGGAGACGTGAACGGATGGTGTCTTGCTACCCAACGTTTGTCATCTGGAGAGTACTCTAACAATGGAAAATCAACGACCCATAAAAAACGATCCTTGGTTGTATCAATCAATCCCAGCTCTTTAGCTAATGACAAACGCAAAGATGAAAGAGCAGAACATGCAATATCATAATCATCGGCAACAATCAGCGCAGCCTCGCCGTCTTTAGCACCAGTCGCTGCAAAAATTTCTTTTAGTTTTTCTGGAGTGAAAAATTTCGACACCACTGACGTTATTGTGCCGTTTTCTAATTTGATCCAAACCAAACCTTTGGCTCCTGCTTTTTTTACAAGATCAGTTAGCTTGTCTAATTGACCACGAGAAAAACTGCCGCCCTTAGGCACTGCCAATCCACGAACAATTCCACCACGCGCTAAAACATCATCAAAAACTTTAAAGCCAGATCCAGTTAAGATATTTTTTAGATCTTGAATTTCCATTGCAAAACGCACATCTGGTTTATCGCAACCATAACGATCCATAGCTTCCTGATAAGTCATTCGCGGAATCGAACCGACATCCACGTTTTTAATTTCTTTCCAGATCATGCGTAGCATTTTTTCGTTCAACTCTAAAATGTCTTCCTCATCAATGAACGACATTTCAATATCTATTTGTGAAAATTCTGGCTGACGGTCCGCACGCAAATCTTCGTCACGAAAACAACGTGCAATTTGGAAATAACGATCATAACCACCAATCATCAACAATTGTTTAAGCAACTGTGGAGATTGAGGTAGAGCATAAAAATTTCCAGGATTGACTCGCGATGGGACCAGATAATCTCGAGCACCTTCTGGTGTGGATTTAAAAAGAATTGGAGTCTCGACCTCTAGAAAATGATTGTCAGATAAAAACTTACGCACCAATTGTGCGACTCGGTGACGAATCATCAAATGATTTTGCAAACGCGGAGAACGCAAATCCAAATAACGATATTTCAAACGCAACATTTCGCCAACATTTTCATCATCAATTTGAAATGGCGGAGTCGCTGCTTCATTTAAAATAGAACAATGAACAGCTTCGATTTCAATCTCACCTGTTTTAATTTTTCCATTCACCATCCCAGCCGGGCGGGCTTTGACAATGCCTTTTAATGCGACAACATATTCGCTGCGAAAATCTTTTGCTGATTGGGTTTGTTCATTCTTTGGATCTAAAACAACTTGTACAATTCCCTCTCGGTCGCGCAAATCGATAAAAATCAAACTGCCATGATCTCGACGAGTATTCACCCAACCCATCAATATAACTTCTTGCCCGACATTTTGTTTGCTCAAGCCACCACAATAATGTGTTCGTTTCCATTTGCTAACGTATGGTGATGAGCCGCCTGTTGCTGATGATTCTTTCATGACAGTAATCCTAACTTTGCATGTTTGCTGTTTGTTCTAATCTACCCACTGGTCTTAAGACGGTCAAAAAACTTCTTTTTATGACCAACATAAAAGTCTAGTTATACCTCAGAAAAAATAGAATCATTGATGACTTTGAACGTCACAAATTTTTCACTCATTTTAAAACGTGTTCTTTCAGACCTCGACCATCAGGTCAGTATCATTAGTTGTAGCGTAAATTAGTATACAACTTCATCAATTCATAGCTTAAGCTTACGGATATAGTTTAATTCTTAAGGAGGAGCTATGCCGAAAGTTTCCATAGATCACGACACTCAAATGACGGCTGCTGATGCTTTCAACAAAATAAAAACTTTTTTTGAGAACGATCAAGATATTCGACGCTTTGATTCAAATTTAAAATGCGAATTCACAGATGCAAATATGACTGGCAAAGCGCATGGCAGCCAATTCAAGGCGGATATTTCTGTGACTGCCAAAGGCTCAGGCAGCAGTGTAAAGGTAGTCGTTGATTTGCCATTGCTTCTCGCCCCTTTTAAAGGCAAAGTTCAAGAAACTATTCAGAGAAAGCTTGGCAAATATCTAGCCTAATTAACGCTAACTAAAACGCTAACTATAAGGTTAAATAAACAGGCTTAAAAAACAAGCTCAATAGACAATGAGCCGGAGCTCATAAGTGAAAACCGAAAAGAAGAAAACACCAACACATAAAAAAAATTCTGTAAAAAAAGAATCAACTCCGAATACGGCTCATAAAAGCTTAAGACATTCCAATGCAAAAGATTCTGATTCAAAAACAGTTAAAAATGTCACCGCAGAAATTGTCGATCAACACGATCAAATAAACCAAAACAGCGATGACAACGAAAGCCCAGGCATCCATTTAGATAACTTCCAGATAAACAAATTGGATGACACAGAAATTTTAGATGCTGATCTTGATAACCTTGAACACCTCAAGGAATTGCCGACTGAAAATCTTGTCGGCAAAAAAAAATCTGCAAAAAAATCAGTCAAGGGCAGCGAATCTCGTGGTCTGACCAGCAAAGATCCGCTCTCATTGTATTTCGACGAGGTCCGCAAATACCCAATGCTTTCACGTGAGCAAGAGCTTGAGCTGGCAAAAATATATTATGCAAACAAAGACCCTAAAATCGCGCAACAACTGGTGACCTCGAATTTACGTTTCGTCGTCAAGATTGCTGCCGAGTACTCTCGTTTTGGCGCTCGTATGATTGATTTGATTCAAGAGGGCAACCTGGGCCTAATGCACGCCGTGCGTGATTACAATCCTTACAAAGGGGTCAAACTGATCACCTATGCCGTATGGTGGATTCGCGGTTACATTCAAGAATATTTGATGAAACAATTTTCATTGGTAAAAATTGGCACCACACAAAATCAGAAAAAATTATTTTATCAACTGCAAAGGCAGCGTGAAGAATTCGAAGCGCTTGGCAAAACTCCTGATATCAAACTGCTTAGCACAACCTTGGGAATTCCAGAAGACGAAGTTAAAATGATGACCGAGCGTATGTCTGGTCGCGATGTCAGTCTTGATAAACCCCTGGACGATGATTCAACTACATCTCTGATGTCTTTACAAAAATCCTTAGTTACTGGTCCCGACGAAGAACTTTCTCAACGTGAAGAGATTTCTCAGCTGACTGCTGTGATTGAAAAACTGCGCCCATTATTGTCAGAGCGTGAAAAAATTATTTTAGATGAACGCATTTTAAATGATGAGCCATTGACCCTGCAGGAAATCGGCGAAAAACACAAAATCACTCGTGAAGCCGTCAGACAGATGGAAACGCGAGTCATGAAAAAAATAAAAGACGCATTCGCAGAAAACTCTGCCGGGAAGAAAAATTAATTCTAACAAATTTGAATTCGTCCTAATCTTTTTTTAATAGCCGATAAAATTTGGCCAATTAACTGATCGTCCACATCTTTGGCGAAAGAGGAAAGAAAACTTTCTAAATCTATACTTCTCGCGAAAAGATCGGTCATGATTTCATAAAAATCTTGTTTGGGAAAGCGTGCCAGATCACAACTTTCTTCAAAATGACGAAATGATAAATTGTTTATTTGATAATGCCTGTTCTTACCAAAACACATCGACATTTTATATTTATTCCAGCGAATCTGCCCTTTGTGCAAAGCAGGTTCAGCAGACAACACATCGTAAATGGGCGTCATGGAAAAACCCGTGGGATTCAAAAATAAACTGAAATTCTTCGCATGACCGTCGGTCGCACCTAGCAAAAAAAATACCAATTGCGCTCTTAGAAATGAGGTTCGATCTTCACTTGATTGATCTGAACTTTGCAACAGCTTCATGCAAGACTCAAACCCTGGACCACCCCGATCTTCATATTTTTTGGTTCCACCAACACCAAGAGCCTGGCAGAAATCTTCCTGAGGTAAACGTAAAATTCTTTTTTTATCTTTCGTCCACATTCGATCAAATCTTTCAACAACAAGACAAGGGGTTTCTTCGAAAGAAATGATTTCTGCCTTTGCAGTTGTAAGACCAAAAAATTCACACAGTTTTAAACATAGAAATTCATTTTTCACACTGTTTGAAAGATCAATGCCATTGGGCAAAATGCCGATTGCTGGTTTTAAAATATGTGTTGTCGGGGTGCTACCACGCGGGCGCAACCATGACTTTCCTATTCTAAGCAATGCAGTTTTAGACTGAGCTCCTGCAATCGATATACGAAAGTCATCTTCTGGATCGTAACCTAGAGGTGTTATTTTTAGGTTCTCTAAGATTTGTGCTATTTGCTTTTGATTGAGAACATCACCTTCAATTTTTTGATGAAGTTCATAATCCACGTCCTCAGGCACTAACTGCAAAGCCCCTACACAGTCTCGCCCGATAGCTTGCAAAATATCGAAGGCCTCTTTACTATTGGCATTCGAAGACTCTGCCAAACGTTTTCTAACCGACTCACTGTCTGGCAATAAATTATCAAAGTAATTGGAAACAACCTCGCCTTTATAGGGATCTTCTTGCAACGGAAGACTTAAAGACAAAGCGATAGGTTGAGGGCTGTCGATCCACGCAGTTGAATATTTAAACTCCAAGCCACCATGACTTAGTTTTTTAAGCACGCCGACATGTTTTGAATTCATGTAGATGTTTAAACTGGCATTGGACTTGTGTCGACTCATTCAAACGAATCCTCTGGCGTCCAAGTTGATTTCTTTTTTGCTACGAAAACGATCTCTAAATTCAAAGCAGCTAAAACTTTAAACAAAGTTCCAAGCCGAACGCCTTCCGCACCTGATTCCATCACAGAAATTGCAGTCTGTTTGACGACAGACTTTTCACCTAATTGTTTTTGAGTATAACCTTTGGCTTTACGAGCCTGGCTAATGACTTGACCTAATTCTTTTGTATTTCGAGCTTTCATATTTATCCTCTTAAAGGGATAAAATGAAATTATCCCTTTAAGAGGATAAAGTCAAATTATCCCGTTAAAAGGATAGAGTTTAGTCTAGGATTAATTGAGAACATTTCCATTTGAATCGAATGACTTGGAGCTTGCCATAAAGGCTAAAATTCAAGTTCGACTTTTTTAGAGTGTAAAATGGAAATTTAGGTGATTGTAAAAGTCTTGGTGATGGTGTGTATGAATTAAGGTTTATGACAAAATCTGGATACCGCGTTTACTTTAGCAAAGAAGTGAGATTTGTTAATTATAGAATACATTTTAACTTAAAATTAGAAAGAAATCACTTCTAAGCAACGTCCAACTCGCCAGAGCCCAAGGACTGTGACAATTTATTTCTCAGACGAGAAACAGCTTGTGCATGCAATTGAGAAACACGGCTTTCTGTTACTCGTAAAACTTTGCCGATCTCTTTGAGGTTGAGATCTTCATAATAATACAATGATAAAACCAGCTTTTGTCTTTCAGGCAACTCTTCGATTGCTTGTGTGACCTGATCTTTGATGGTTTTTAAATTCAATTGATTGAATGGATTGTTTAGCTTGCAGCTCTCTAACAAATTCAATATAGATTTTTTATCAACGTTACTGAATGTTTGTGACTCATCGATTGAAAGCAAACTGACCGGACGCACCTGGTTGAGTAGATCATGAAATTCATCAATACTCATATGCAAAGCCGCAGCGACCTCTTCGTCTTGCGCTACGCGACCCAGTTCAGCTTCCAAATGTACAACGGTTTTATCTAACAATTTAGCTTTGTCTCGAATCGAACGTGGCACCCAATCTTGGGCACGCAATTCATCTAAAATCGCCCCGCGAATACGAAACTCTGCATAGGTTTTAAATTTATTATCACGAGTCGGATCGTATTTATCAATCGCGTCCATTAGGCCGATAACACCACTTGAAATCAAATCATCCAACTCGATATTTGATGGCAGTCTTACTGCGATTTTTTGCGCAATAAATTTGATTAAAGGGGAATATTCGACAATCAATTTGTCTTTTTCAGTTTGTACAAAACGGCGTGGCTCATCTTTGTATTTCTTAACCAAAGCAGAATTTTTAGACATCTTATCCCCTCAAAGCTTGTGCCCTTATAATATCAAAGCTCTCTACACACTAAAAGTCCAAATCCAAAGAACCAGTCCTATGCCACGCCCACAACTTGTTCCCAGAAAAACTGCATACCCGTCTTAGTTTGCTCCTGGCGTAGACTTTCCTCTAATTTATTAGCTATTTTCGCAATAGCTAAACTGGATTCACATTGTGGTTCGTGTTTCATTACGAGACGCTGCAACTGTGTTGATTTTCTTAACACCTGGTCCTGTGGAATCGATCCCCAGTAATCCAAACCGATATACAAAAATCGATTAACGACTTCGCTGAATCGATTGAACAAAGATAAACCCTCGGCCTCGTCACGTACTTGATTACAAATTATTGAAAATCGACTCTCTTTATATTCTTGATTCAAAACTTTTATCAAAGCATAAGAATCAGTGATCGAAGATGGATCGGGAGTGATAATCACACTGGAAATTTGTGAAGCCGCATTCAGATACAAAACGTTGTCCGATATTCCTGGAGCCGTATCAATCAATAAATAATCATACTGATAATCCAAATCACTGACCGAATCTAATAGAGTTCGGCGCTGAAATGCATTCAAACGATTCAGCTCTACCAATCCACTGCCACCAGATATCAAAGATATATTCGGCGCCAACGTAGTTAAAATTTCTTCGATTTCTTTTTCACCATTCAGGACATCTAAAATATTTCCTTTGGGTTTTGCTGAAAACATTATGTCGACATTCGACATTCCCAGGTCACCATCAAAAATTAAAACTTTCTTGCCTTTTTGCGCCAACTTGTAAGCTAAATTTGTAACCACAGTGGTTTTACCAACGCCACCCTTGCCCGAAGTTATACTGAGTGTCTTTGTTCTTTTTTTCATTTTATGCATAAATCAATTCTCACTTGTTCATTTTTGTAATTTTAAAAATTAAATCCAATACGCGCTCTCGTGTCGCCAACTCAAAATCTTCTGGAATTCTGTTACCCAAACCAAAACTGTGCAAAGGTACCTGGAAACGCTTCATGAAATTATAAATCGTTCCATGTTGAATCGATTCATCCAGTGCCGAAAAAATAACATCTTGATAATGCGTGACCTTATAACGTTTTCCGATTTCAGTCAGATCTGAATCTTTCGCCAGGCAAGAAAGCACCAGATGCACTTGAGCCGCTAGGTTTTGTTCTGGAATCATTTGTTGATACCACGAAATTTCTTCCATCGTTTTCATACTCAGGCCAGGAAAATCAGCCAAGATATAATCATAGTTTCCAACTTGTGCCATGACTCGTTCCCAATCAGATTTTTGTCTGATCACTGCAAAAGGCACATTGAGAATTTGTGCGTAAATTCGCATTTGATCGGCAGCTCCAACTTTTAAATTATCGGTGGTGACAATAGCCACTTTTTTACGTTCTCGCACAACGAGATGACTGGCCCATTTAACCAACGTCGCAGTTTTACCCGAACCAGATGAACCAACAAATAATTGGATCTGCGCTTGTTTACCAACCCCCGTAGAATTCACCAATGGTTTGCTAATTAATGTTGAATCCAAAATATATTTCGCAGCCCAGGCCCCAACCAAATCTTTGTTTTTCAATTTCATTGGAGGCATTTCTTCTTGTGCTTTGGTCAACATTTCTGCAGCAATTTCTGGTGCAACTCCTGCCAAAATCAACTTTTCATAAACACTGCTGACATCGTAACACAAACCAAAATCAGAACCTGGATGCTGACCATTCATCATTGCCTGTGGCACTTGTTGAAAATGCGCAAGCACTTGTTTTAAACTTTCGATTTCACCCTTGAGAGCAGAAACTTCAGTACTGTCAACGGTAACAACTGCAGCAGAGGAACTTGGGACAATCATCATTCCACCAGTAGCAGCTGCAACTGTTTCACGTTCACGATTTGCAGTTTTTGTTGCTGTCGCAGAAAATCTACTGGCTATCGTCTGAGCTGTAGTTTTTGGTTGAATCCAATCTTGTTGATTTTGCATTGTCGACCAGGCTTGCTGAGCCGCTTGTTTGATTCGCTCTGAAGCTAATTGCAAACTGTCTGCGGAAAAATTTTCAGCCTCTACAGAATCATCAATATCAATATATCTTGTGCGAGTGATCGGCTTTGATTCTTTACTCTCTTTGTCAGACGTGTATCTGTTCACCATTTTATCGATAACTTGTCTTTGTATTTTGGCCGAGCTTCTGGTTAATTTATCACGGTCCTCGGTACGTAATCTGGATTCCGCAAATTTCTTTTTATGCAAAGTATCGTCGGAAACAGCAGCTGTGATTTCAACACTGCCCTCGCCGACCAAACCGTAACTGCGTTTGTGGTCACGGACTTGTAAAATAATGGCATCTGGACCAAGCTGGGTCTTGATCATCTCTAATGCTTCTTTCATTGTTCGTGCTTCGAATTTTTTAACCTGCATTACTGATCTCCACTACTCCGACTGATTTAACATTTGCGTCTGAGGTCAATTCACTGTGAGACAAAACAATCAATTGCGGAATGAATCGCGAGGTCAGCTTGTGCACATGACGACGCGAGGTTGGGCTGGTTAACAGAATCGGCTGACCAGCAATCTCTGGATGATGTTCAACGGTGGATGCAATTTCGGTAATTAATTTCTGCGCCGTTTGCGGGTCCATTACCAACTGCACACCTTGCTCTGTTTGAATCAACGAATTGGCAATCAATTCCTCGATATGTGGATGCAATGTCATCACCGGTATTCCATGCTCTTGTGCATATTTCGAAGTGATTGAACGAGCCAGTGCTTTGCGAACTGATTCAGTTAAGACCTCGATATCTTTGGTTCGAGAGGACTCATCTGCCAAAGTTTCAAAAATACTGCGCAAATCACGAATCGAAACCTGTTCACGTAAAAGAGTTTGTAAAACACGAACAACCCCACCCAAACTCATGTGTTCTGGCACAAGGTCTTCAACAACTTTTGGATAATTTTTCTTAAAGTTTTCAATCAATGCGGAAGCCTCTTGTCGGCCTAACAATTCATGTGCATGCGAACGTACTATTTCGGTCAAATGCGTTGCCATGACAGTTGGTAAATCGACAATTGTGTAACCAGCAACTTCGGCTTCTTCTTTATTTGTCGGATTGATCCAAATGGCATCCAAACCAAAAGCAGGTTCTTTGGTAGGAAAACCTTCGATTGTTTCAGAAACATTTCCTGGATCCATGGCTAACAAAGCATCAGATCGTAAGGTTCCACCACCGACACGATTGCCTTTGATCAAAACACGATACTCGCCAGAAGCTAATTGCAAATTGTCACGAATGTGAATACTGGGAACAATGATACCAAGATCCAAAGCAAATTGTTTTCGAATGCTAACTATACGTTCAAGCAAATCTCCGGACTGATCACTCTCGACCACATTGATCAAACCATATCCGACCTCAAGCTCAATCATATCTAAAGGCAAAAGATTTTCGATATTTTCTTTTTTCGGAGCAGACGCTGCGTCTTCAGCTTTTTTCTTATCATTGTCATCGCTCTCTTTTTTATACCGTTTGATCAGCCAAGAGGTTGAGCCCAACACAAATGCCATAAATAGAAATGGCATAGTTGGTAAACCAGGAACCAATGCAAGCAAGCCAATTACAAAGGCAGATACACCGACGGCTTTTGGATTGAAAAATAACTGACCGACCATTTCTGATCCCATATTTTTTCCACTGCGAGAACTGCGTGTGACAACCGCACCGGCAGCGGTTGAAATAATCAGGGCAGGAATTTGTGTCAGCAAACCATCCCCAATGGTTAACATAGTGTAGTATTTGGCAGCTGTTGCGAGGTCGAGATTTTTTTGCAAAACCCCAATCAACAAACCACCCACGATATTCACCACGGTAATTAAAATACCGGCGATA
>JACCDN010054535.1_pt1 | contig 14644 bp, 13 predicted proteins | sample 7441691 | NCBI WGS metagenome assembly JACCDN01 (sample SAMN15323439, study PRJNA562643) | freshwater metagenome | isolation source: river surface water | place: USA:Blue River Watershed | collected 2017-08-16
CCGAAGCTGAATCTTCAAAATTCACCGACTCCGCAGGCGTGCCTTGGGCCGGTAGAAGTTTTGATATCAATCCATACAGTGGTGACAACGGTGAAGCCGATCCGAATCTGATTGAGACACTTGCCAAATTTCGTAGGGGAGAAGTTGGAGCAGAGCAAGTTCTATCTGCCATCGGTCAGGCAAGACTTCTCATACCTCTGATTGCAAATCTAGGCGAAAGTGGAGAAGGAGCTCACGGGCATCAAGTTGATAAGAGTGCAGATCTTTCGATTGTCACTGTGCTCACCCCTGATAACCAAAGAGCACTACCTGTTTTTAGTTCTGTAGCGGCAATGAATTACTGGAACCCAGAGGCAAGACCAGTGCCTAATGACGGACGCAAGGTTGCCCTGGCAGCAGCCAGCGAAGGAAATACTCGATTGGTCTTAGACCCGATGAGCGAAACAGAATTTGTTGTAAGGCGTCCCGGAATTGCGGCAATTGCCCAAGATTTGCCTTGGGTTGTGCCTGCAAACAACCCACAAGTGGTTGAGTTCATCAATAGCGTTTTAGGCGAGGTGGGCCAAGTTGAGAGCTTCACATTGGTTGAAGGAGACCCAACCTGCAAGCTATTGGGTCAAGAACTACTTGTGGTTCTCTATTTAGAGCCTGGTTTGACTGAAATACAGCTGAAATCCCTTGAAGAGGACTTTTTTGCCAAAATAGCTAGCTCAGAGCAATTTGTTGAGCTTGTTGACTCCGTTGGAGTCAAATTTCTTCAGGCTAGCTAACTGGACCGGTGAATTTCTCACCGGGACCTTTACCTGGCTCATCCTTGATAACGGATGCTTCTCTGAAGGCAAGTTGAAGGCTACGAAGCCCGTCTCTTAGCGGTCTAGCGTGGTGATCGCCTAGGTCAGGAGCAGAAGCTGTTAGTAGTCCAGCAAGCGAGTTGATTAGCTTTCTAGCCTCATCTAGGTCACCTTTATAGCCATTTTCAGCTAGTCCCACCTGAACAGCCGCGGCACTCATCAAGTGCACTGCGGTAGCGGTAATGACCTCAACGGCGGGGACTTCTTCAAGTTCACGCATTGCTTGTGATTCAAAATCTTCTGACATTTCGGGCTTCACTTTCGGATGTGTTCTCTGCTAGGCTAACCCATGGCTCTGAAGATCTATGGTCTTCAGTCAGAAGTGGATTCATTTCCCACCCGCGTCTACCGACTTATTAGGTTGCCGGGTAAGCTTTGAACTTTTCAGTTCTGCGCGTTGGCAAGAAGATTCTTGTCCCTACGTGGCCATCAAGTCACGTCAAAAGGAGCAGCAGATCAGCGACCCGCGTATAAACGAACGAATCCGTGTACCAGAGGTACGCCTAGTTGGCCCTAACGGAGAGCAACTTGGCATCATCAAAATCGAAGAAGCACTGCGTATGGCGCAGGAAGTGGACCTTGATTTGGTAGAAGTTTCACCAAACTCAGCACCACCGGTTTGTAAGCTTATGGATTTCGGAAAGTTCAAATACGAAGCAGCCCAGAAGATTCGTGAAGCGAGAAAGAACCAGACAAACACAGTCATCAAGACAGTGCGTTTTGGTTTGAAAATCGATGATCACGACTATGGCACTAAAAAAGGTCAGATCGAACGCTTCTTGAAGGCTGGCGACAAGGTCAAAGTGATGGTCGTCTTCCGTGGCCGTGAGCAATCACGTCCGGAGATGGGTGTCAAGTTGTTGCAGAGAGTAGCTGAAGAAGTTACTGAGTCAGGTGTTGTTGAGTCGAGTCCATCGGCAGACGGCAGAAGCTTGGTAATGGTTATCGCTCCACTACGTAACAAGGCGGATGCGAAAGCTGATGCTAAGAGAGCGGCAGACAAGAAGGCGAAAGCTGAAGTATCTGCAACCACTGAGACCGAAACTAAGGATTCTGCGGCTGAAACCGCAGACTAGAAAAACAGGAGAGAAGTTATGCCAAAGCAGAAGACCCACTCTGGAGCGAAGAAGCGCTTCCGTTTCACAGGTAGCGGAAAGTTGATGAAGCAGCAGATCAACATGCGTCACAACCTTGAGCACAAGTCATCAAGACGCACCCGTCGTCTAAACCAGGATCAGGTTGTTAGCGCAGCTGATTTCAAGACCATCAAGAAGCAGCTCGGCCACTAGTCCAAGCACATTCAGAATTTATTTAGGAGAAACTAATGGCAAGAGTAAAAAACGCAGTAAACGCGTTGAAGAAGCGTCGTACAGCACTTGAGCGTGCAAAGGGTTACCGCGGTCAGCGTTCACGCCTATACCGTATGGCTAAGCAGCAGGTTCTGCACTCCCTGGTCTATGCATACAACGACCGTCGCGACAAGAAGGGTAACTTCCGTCGTCTATGGATTCAGAGAATTAACGCTGCATCACGTGCGAATGGCCTAACCTACAACCGTCTAATCCAGGGTCTAAACCTTGCAGGCGTTGCAGTTGACCGTCGTATCTTGGCAGATCTAGCAGTAAACGAGCCAAAGGCATTCGCCTCATTGGTAGCTACTGCTAAGTCAGCACTGCCAGCAGACACATCAGCTCCGAAGGTTAAATAACCCAAGTGCTGATTGATCCCAAAGCCGCTAAGGTTCGTGGGGTTGCCAAGCTAGTAAAGAAAGAAGCCCGTCGTGAGACCGGGCTCTTTCTGCTTGAGGGACCACAAGGTTTCCGCGAGGCACTCGAAAGACCGAAACTAGTTCTCGAAGCTTTTGCTACCGAGGAGGCTTTGGCACGTCATGATGATCTGTTTGCAAAAGCTAAGGCATCACGCATTGAAGTTCAGATTGTTAGCGATGCAGTCCTTGCTGCTCTTAGCGATACCAATACTCCTCAGGGAGTAGTTGCTGTTTGTCACCAGTTCGATGTGTCTCTAGAAGATGTAATTTCAATTAAGCCAAAGCTTGTTGCCTTACTTTCTCAAATTAGAGACCCAGGTAATGCTGGAACTGTCCTTCGAGCGGCTGATGCTGCTGGAGCAGATGCGGTTATCTTCACAGCAGGAAGTGTTGATATCTACAACACCAAGGTAGTGCGATCAACTACTGGTTCCATGTTCCATCTACCATTCGTAGTTGATGTTGACATCAATGAGGCTGTTGAAGCTTTGAAGGCTGCTGGCATTCAAGTTCTAGCTGCAGATGCATCAGGTGACTCTTTGCCTGAATTAGCCAAGGATGGCAGCTTGAATGAGCCAACAGCCTGGATGTTTGGCAACGAGGCTTGGGGCTTTGAGCCTGAAATCTTGAAGCTGGCTGATCGAGTTGTTGCAGTTCCTATTTATGGAGCTGCCGAGTCTCTAAACCTAGCCACTGCGGCTAGTGTTTGCCTCTACTCATCAGCATTCCAGCAGAACTCAGCAAGTAGCTAAGCACTAATAAAAACATCAGTAGATATACTTGAGGTCTAATGTCAGAGAACGCAGAAATCACTAAAGCAGCAGTCGATGCTGTTGTTTCTGACGCTTTGAAGCTCATTTCAGGAGCCACTGATCTTTCGTCATTGAAGGCAATTAGATCTTCAGCCGTTGGTGAAAACTCTGGAATCACAAAGTTGAGCTCTCTAATGGGAAAGCTCCCTGGAGATAAGAAAGCCGATGCAGGAAAGCTAATCACTGCAGCCAGAGCAGAGTTGAATGCTGCATTTGCTACAGCTGAGGCGGCTTTCTATCAGGCTGAACAAAACGAGAAGTTACTCCAAGAGAGTGTTGACGTAACAGCAGCACCAATGACTCAGGTTCTAGGAGCAAGACACCCACTTTCTCTATTGCAGGATGAGATTTCTGATGTTTTCATCGGGATGGGTTGGGAAATTGCAGAAGGTCCAGAAGTTGAAAGCGAGTGGTTCAACTTCGATGCGTTGAACTTCGACGCAGATCACCCAGCTCGTGCGATGCAAGATACGTTTTTTGTTGAGCCGGTTGAAGCACACCTAGTTTTGAGAACACACACTTCACCTGTTCAGGTCAGATCTCTTCTAGAGCGAGACCTTCCTGTTTATGTTCTTTGTCCAGGTCGTGTATTTAGAACAGATGAACTTGATGCAACTCACACTCCTGTTTTCCACCAGGTTGAAGGACTAGCAGTTGATAAAGGTCTAACCATGGCTGATCTCAAGGGAACCCTTGAACACTTTGCTCGAATCATGTTTGGTCCTGATGCCAAGATTCGCCTACGTCCATCATTCTTTCCCTTCACTGAACCATCTGCTGAATTAGATGTTTGGCATCCAGGAGCTAAGGGCGGTGCTCGCTGGGTTGAATGGGGTGGCTGCGGAATGGTGAACCCAAACGTTTTGCTTGCAGCAGGAATTGATCCAGAAGTTTATTCAGGATTTGCTTTTGGTATGGGAATTGAAAGAACTCTCATGTTCAGAAACGATGTCAAAGATATGCACGACATGGTTGAAGCTGACGTTAGATTCTCAAAGCAGTTCGGGGTGGTGCTCTAATGCGCGTCCCATTGTCATGGCTAGGTGAGTTTGTAGAGCTTCCGAAGGCTTCAAATGCTGATTCAGTTATGGCTGAACTGGTTAAGGTCGGTTTGGAAGAAGAGGGTTCTCACGGTTACGGACTAGTAGGTCCAATCGTGGTTGGCCAGGTTCTTGAATTTGTTGAAGAAGAACAATCCAATGGAAAAACTATTCGTTGGTGCCAGGTAAGAGTTGCCCCTGCAGGCAAGAAAGCTGGCGATGGCGGGGAAGATGTTCGCGGAATTGTCTGTGGAGCTAGAAATTTTGAGGTCAACGACAAGGTTGTAGTGACACTTCCTGGTGCTGTTCTACCGGGAGATTTCAAGATTGCTGCTAGATCTACCTACGGCCACGTTAGTGATGGAATGCTTGCTTCTGCTCGCGAGTTGGGACTAAGCGATGACCACGAAGGAATTCTTCGTCTAGTTACTCTAGGTCTTGATCCTGAAGTTGGCACAGATGCACTTGCTCTTCTTTCTTTGGATGATGAAGCAGCCGAAGTAAATGTAACTCCGGATAGAGGATATTGTTTCTCAATCCGAGGCATTGCTAGAGAGTATGCTCATGCGACTGGAGCTAAATTCACAGACCCGATTGATTCCGTCAAACCTGTTCACGGTGAAGGCTTCAAGGTTGAAATCAAAGACGCAGCACCTATTCGTGGACGTGTCGGCTCAACAAAATTTGTCATAAGGTCAGCAAGCAACATCAATGCTTCTGCTCCAACTCCTGCTTGGATGCTTTCACGATTGAAGCTTGCTGGCATGAGATCTATTTCGATTGTCGTAGACATTACAAACTACGTAATGCTTGAAATGGGCCAACCGATTCACGCGTACGATGCTGCAAAACTTCAAGGTTCAATAACTGTTAGAAGAGCAAATGAAAAAGAGACCATCGTTACTCTTGATGGTCAAACAAGAACTTTGCACACAGAAGATTTAGTAATCGCTGATTCATCTGGAGCGATTGGTATCGCTGGTGTTATGGGTGGAGAAAGCACTGAGGTTAGTTCAACTACAACTTCTGTGTTGATTGAGTCTGCAAACTTCGATGGTGTTTCTATTGCTAGATCAGCTCGCAGACACAAGCTTCCAAGCGAAGCATCAAAGAGATTCGAACGTGGAGTTGACCCTAGAGTTGCCGAGTATGCAGCTGCTAGAGCGATTGCATTACTAGAAGAATATGCAGGAGCAACTGCTGATTCTCTTGGCTGCTACCTGGATAACTCAGTAAGCCAGGTAACTGTTTTCTTGCCTGAAGGCTTCGCTTCGTCCCTAACCGGTGTTGAATACACAGCTGAAGAAATTACATCCACTCTTAACGAAATCGGTTGTGTGGTTGCAACTGTCGATGGTGGATACGAAGTGATTGTTCCGAGTTGGAGACCTGATATCACTCACAAGACTGACTTGGTGGAAGAAGTAGCTCGCATTACTGGCTATGACCGAATTCCTTCAAGATTGCCGGTAGCTCCTCCAGGTAGAGGATTGACTAAGACTCAGAAGTTGAAGCGTGCAGTTGTGAACCAACTAGCTGCAACTGGTCACGTTGAGGTACTGACCTACCCATTCCTAAAGCCTGAGCAGAACTCAAGGTTCTTTGATGAAACTGTTTCTCGAGTAACTTTGCCTAACGCGATACAAGAAGACGTAAATGAGATGCGCCTAAGCATGATTCCTGGTCTTATCGATGCGGCTAAGCGAAATGTTTCTAGAACACTGACAGATCTTTCAATCTATGAGGTTGGTTTGGTTTTCAAGCCTGCTAAGTCAAACGCAGATGTGAAATTGCCAAATGGAACATCTTTGCCAAGTGCCAAGGACTTAGAAGCATTGCACGCAAGTGTTCCTCAACAGCCACTTTCTCTAGGAGCGCTATTCATAGGAAACCGCATCGCAGAGCAGGTTGGTCGCAAGGCTATTCGTTCTGGCTATGCAGATGCTATTCAAGCTGCTCGCGTTGCTTTTCATGCTGTTGGTTTAGAGCTGGAACTTGTGCAGGCATCACCTCTTGGTTTCCACCCAGGAAGAACTGCTGAACTTAAGGTTCGTGGAACTGATGTCTCAGTTGGCTATGCCGGTGAGCTTCACCCAGAAGTAGCTCTAGCAAATGATCTGCCTAGACAGGTCGGCGCAATGGAAATTAATCTTGAGGTACTTTTCGCCAATGCTCCTGAACTTATTCAGGCTGGTTCTTTGGACACCTATCCAGCAGCTACACAAGATCTTTCACTAGTGATTGATGAAAACGTTCCTGCGGGACAGGTTCTAGAAGTTCTTGCTGAATCAGCAGGAGAGCTTTTAGAGGAAATAGTTTTAGTTGATGATTATCGTGGCAGCAACCTAGAGCAAGGGAAGAAATCTCTTACCTTTGCTTTGAGGTTCAGGGCTACTGACCGAACCTTGACTCAAGTCGAGGCTACGCAAGCCAGAGACAATGCTGTCTCAGCGGCTAATGCCAAATTTGGCGCAACAATCAGAGCGTAGGTATCCCATGAAACTAAAGGTAGCCATCTCAGGTGCCAGTGGGTATGTCGGAGGAGAGTTAGCTCGTCTTCTTGAAAATCATCCGAATGTTGAACTGGTTACCGTCACTGGAAACAGCAGTGTTGGTCAAACACTAGGGTCACTCAATCCCGATTTAGTTCATTACTCAGATCTAGTGTTTGTCGAAAACAACAAGGAAAACCTAGCTGGGCACGACGTAGTTTTCCTTGCACTACCTCACACCCAATCGGCAGAAGTTGCTACCTGGTTATCCGAAGACGTTTTAGTTCTAGACTGCGGAGCAGATTTCAGATTGGAATCTGCAGAAGCTTTCGAGAAGTTCTACAAAACCAAACATGCTGGCACTTGGGCTTATGGAATGCCTGAGCTACTTAGAGCAGGTAAGACTAAACAACGCGATCTACTGATTGGGCAAAAGAGAATTGCAGTTCCTGGTTGTAATGCCACTGCAATGACTTTGGCCTATGCACCTCTGCTCAGTGATGACTTGGTTGATGCTTCAGATCTGGTGGCAACTCTTTCTGTTGGCACAAGTGGTGCAGGACGAAACGCAGAAGTGAATCAGGGAGAACTTTTGGCTTCGGCTTTTGCATATCAGGTTGGCGGAATACACCGTCACATTCCTGAAGTTGAGCAGAACCTGAATCGGGTTTCTACATCAAAAGTTTCTCTAACCTTCACACCTGTTTTGGTTCCGATGTTTAGAGGCATACTCGCTGTGAACACAGCAAAGGTTTTAGATGGTGTAAGCCTTCAGGACGTTAGAGATTCTTTTGAATCGGCTTATGGTTCAGAGCAGTTCATTGAGATTCTGCCTCAAGGTCAATTTCCTGACACCGCAAATGTTGAATTGAACAACAAGATTCAGATCGGTATTGCTCTTGATGAAATCACTGGTCGTGTGACAGTCATCTCAGCCATCGACAATCTAGTCAAGGGAACTGCTGGAGCTGCTATCCAGAGCATGAATATCGCTCTTGGTTTGGTTGAGGAAACGGGAATTGTAGAGGGGGATCACAATGATTAAGTCCGACTCCACCAATCTTGATTTAGCCAGAATCAAGGCACAAACCCTAATTGAATCTGCTCCTTGGATTAGAGGATTTCAAGACAAAGTCATCGTTGTTAAATTTGGTGGCAACGCCATGGTGGATGAGCAGTTACAGCAAGCATTTGCTGAAGACATTGCATATCTAAACCTTGTTGGAATCAAAGCTGTGGTGGTGCACGGCGGTGGCCCACAAATCACATCACGCTTATCTGAACTTGGACTCAAGAGTGAATTCATTGATGGTTTACGAGTGACTCAATTAGAAGTAATCTCAGTTATTCGAGACGTTCTGATGCAGGAGATCAGTGAACCTCTGGTCAAAATGATTGAGATTGCAGGAGCGAAGGCAGCTGCATTCAATGGTGAGACTGAGGGGCTCTTCAGCGCTCAGATCACCCGTCCTGATCTAGGTCTTGTGGGTGAAGTTGGTTCTGTGGATGCATCGGTAATTAAACGCTCGCTAGAGGCAGGTTTGATTCCTGTTATCTCTACAGTCGCACCTGATAGTTCAGGTCAGCTTGTGAATGTGAATGCAGATTTGGCAGCTTCATCGTTAGCAATTGCACTGCAGGCAGAAAAGTTAGTGGTGCTTACAGATGTCCCTGGGCTTTATAGTGACTGGCCTAATCGCGACTCATTAGTTAGTGAACTAAGTGCTAGTGAGTTGCAAGAAATGCTTCCTGATCTTGAATCGGGAATGATTCCAAAGATGCAGGCATGTTTGAACGCTGTCAACGGTGGGGTTTCAAAAGCTCACATTATTGATGGAAGAATTCCACACAGTGTTCTGCTGGAAATTTTCACGCCCTCAGGTATCGGCACGTTAGTTGTTGCATAGGTAATAAAGAGAAGGATTAGTAGATGACAAGACACTTTTTGAGAGATGACGATATTTCTCCTGCAGAACAAAAAGAGATTCTCAATCTTGCTCTTGAGCTCAAAGCAAGTCCCTACTCTCGCAAAGTATTTGCTGGGCCTAAGACTGTTGCTGTGATATTCGATAAGACCTCCACTAGAACTAGAGTTTCTTTCGCCGTTGGAATTAGCGACCTAGGGGGAGTGCCTCTAGTCATTGATTCTCAAGGAAGTCAGATGGGGGCTAAAGAATCTGTTGCTGACACTGCTCGCGTTCTAGAGAGACAAGTCGCTCAAATCGTCTGGCGCACATACGCTCAGGCTGGCTTAGAAGAAATGGCCGAGTACTCAAAGGTTCCAGTCATCAATGCTCTAAGTGATGAGTTCCACCCATGTCAGCTACTAGCTGATCTGCTCACAATCCAAGAGCACAAGGGAAAACTTGCTGGGTTGAAACTCGTTTACGTTGGCGATGGAAACAACATGGCCAATTCATACCTATTGGCTGGAGCAATGGCTGGAATGCATGTTGTAGCTGTGACTCCAGAGAAGTATGCACCTGCATCAGATGTAGTTGCGAAGGCGGCAGAGATTGCAGCTGCCACTGGTGGATCGGTTTCTGTTAGCACCGACCCATCGTCAGCTGCCATTGGTGCAGATGTGTTGGCTACTGATACTTGGGTCTCCATGGGACAAGAGGCAGAGAAGGCTCAGAGAGTTCAGGACTTCGCTGGCTTCACCATCGATTCAGCACTTTTGAGTGTTGCAAACTCTGATGCAATTGTTTTGCACTGCCTTCCTGCATACAGGGGATACGAAATTAGTGCTGAAGTTCTAGATGGCCCACAAGCGGTGATCTGGGATGAAGCAGAGAACCGTCTTCATGCACAAAAAGCCCTAATGGTATGGCTTGATGAGCGTGCCAAGTAAAATCAAAGTAATCCCAATGACGTTTGTTGTTGAGAGCATTTAAGGAGTAATGATGTCAGAACGCGTAGTGCTTGCCTATTCAGGTGGTTTGGATACCTCTGTTGGTATTGGTTGGCTAAAAGAAGCCACAGGCAAGGAAGTTGTCGCACTGGCAATTGACGTTGGCCAGGGCGGCGAAGACATGGATGCTATTCGCCAACGTGCTTTGGACTGCGGAGCGGTAGAGGCGATCGTAATTGATGCGAAGGCTGAATTTGCTGACGACTATCTAATGCCAGCTCTGAAAGCTAATGCTCTCTATCAGAAGCGATACCCTCTGGTGTCTGCTCTATCTAGACCTCTAATCGGTAAGCACCTAGCTAGCGTTGCAAGGAAACTTGGAGCAGATAGCGTGGCTCACGGTTGCACAGGTAAAGGTAACGACCAGGTTCGTTTCGAAGCGGCAGTTGCCGCTATTGCCCCTGAGTTGAAGTCAATTGCTCCAATTCGTGACCTAGCTCTAACTAGAGACAAGGCAATCGAGTTTGCTGAGAAGAACAACCTTCCTATAGCTCAGAACAAGAAGTCACCTTACTCAGTGGACCAGAACGTTTGGGGAAGAGCAGTGGAGACTGGATTCCTAGAAGACCCTTGGAATGCACCAATTGAAGATCTCTATTCATACACTCAAGACCCAGATGTCTTCCGAGAAGCAACTGAAGTAACTATTCGTTTTGAAGCCGGTATTCCAGTTGCAATTGATGGAGTTAGATACTCAGCTATTGATCTGATTCAGAAAATGAATGATCTAGCCGGTGCTCACGGTGTTGGTCGTATTGACATTGTTGAAGACAGACTTGTTGGTATCAAGAGTCGTGAGATCTATGAGTCACCTGCAGGTATCGCATTGATTGCAGCCCACGAAGAATTAGAGAACCTAACTCTTGAGCGTGATGTGAACAGATTCAAGCGTGGCATTGAAGCACGTTGGGCTGATCTTGTTTATGAAGGACTTTGGTTCTCAGGTCTAAAGAGATCTCTAGATGTATTTATCGATTACACCCAAGAGCATGTCACCGGTGATGTGCGCCTAAAGATGCAGGGTGGTAGAGCAGTTGTTACTGGTCGCAAGTCAGAAGAGTCTCTGTATGACTTCAGCTTGGCTACTTATGACACTGGCGATACCTTTGACCAATCTTTGGCTAAGGGCTTCATTGAGCTTTGGGCGCTACCTAGCAAGATTGCCTCTAGAAGAGATTCGAACAGGAAAAAGTAGTCATGTCTGAATCGTCTTCACTATGGGGTGGCAGATTCTCAGGTGCTACCAATGATGCTGTAGCTGCTTTGAGTCGCTCAATTCATTTTGACTGGCGTTTAGCACCTTATGACATCAAGGGAACTCGAGCCCACCTGCTTGCTCTTAGAGCAGCTGGCTATCTAGCCGAGGCAGAACTTGTCAAACTTGATAAGGCATTAGTTGAACTCGATAAGAGGGTTGCCTCTGGGATGTTCACTGCCAAGCCAGCAGATGAAGATGTTCACAGCGCGCTTGAGCGCGGTCTTATTGAGATGGTTGGACCAGAGCTTGGTGGAAAGGTCAGAGCAGGAAGATCTAGAAATGATCAGATTGCAACTCTGATTCGTATCTATCTTCTGGATCAGGCTGCATTGATTAGAAGTGAAGTTCTTCAGCTGATTGATGTGTTGACCACACTTGCTCAAGAGCACCTGAGCGAGCCTATGCCAGGACGTACACACTTCCAGCATGCGCAACCTGTTCTGCTATCTCATCACCTGCTAGCCCATGTCTGGCCGCTTGTTCGAGACCTTGAGAGATTAGCTCAGTGGAAAGAAAGAGCATCTTTTTCACCTTATGGTGCAGGGGCATTAGCTGGCACGTCGCTAGAACTTGACCCAAACATTGTTTCTGATGCTCTTGGTCTAACTGCACCGATGGCGAACTCCATGGATGCAACTTCATCAAGAGATGTTGTTGCAGAGTTCGCTTTCATCGGCACGCTAATCTCGATCAACCTCTCTCGATTCGCAGAAGAAATCATTATTTGGGCTAGTGCTGAATTCAACTATGTGAAACTCGCTGATGCATTCTCGACAGGCTCGTCGATCATGCCTCAAAAGAAGAACCCAGATGTTGCTGAACTTACAAGAGGCAAGACTGGGCGAATCATTGGTGACCTAACCGGTCTTCTTTCGACTTTGAAAGCTCTACCACTGTCATACAACAGAGATCTTCAAGAAGACAAAGAACCTGTTTTTGATATCGCGGATACTTTGCTTTTGATTCTTCCTGCATTCACCGGAATGGTCGCCACGATGGAGTTCAACACCGCACGCATGGAAGAACTTTCCTCAGCTGGTTACTCATTGGCAACTGACGTTGCTGAATGGCTAGTCAAGCAGAGAGTCCCATTCAGGGAAGCTCATGAGATCACGGGAAAACTGGTGGCTTTCGCAGAGAGCAATGAATTGGAATTGAGCGAGGTTTCAGATGTTGAGTTTGCTTCAATTAGCAAACATCTCACACCTGAGGTTAGGGAAGTGCTGACTGTTGCTGGATCAATTCGTTCTAGAACCGGCACCGGAGGAACCGCTGTGCCTAGAGTCCTAGATCAGATCAGTGCATTGCGTAAAATGGTGCCTAGCGAAAACAGATAGGTTTTACTCATGGCAACAAGCGATGTACTTGCACAACAGGGTAATGACACCAGCTTTTCAGATGTTTGGGAAGAACTGAAGTGGCGTGGTCTTGTTGCAATTTCTACTGATGAAAAAGAACTTCAGAGTGCTCTGAAGTCCTCATCGCTTACTTTTTACTGTGGTTTTGATCCAACTGCTCCAAGCTTGCACCTAGGAAACCTAGTTCAGCTGCTTGTCATGAGAAGGCTCCAGCTTGCAGGCCACAACCCTCTAGTTCTTATTGGTGGAGCAACAGGACTCATTGGAGATCCAAAGCCAACTGCTGAAAGAACCCTAAACACCAAAGAGACTGTTGCGGAATGGGTTGAGAACCTGGGAGCCCAAGCTGCTCGTTTCCTATCTTTTGATGGTTCTAATGGAGCAAAGCTTGTAAACAACCTGGACTGGACAGCTCCAATGAGCTCCATCGACTTCCTTAGAGACATTGGTAAGCACTTCAGAGTTGGAAAAATGCTCAGCAAGGATGCAGTATCGGCACGATTGAACTCAGATGCAGGTATTTCCTTTACAGAGTTCTCGTACCAGATCCTTCAGGGGATGGACTTCCTCGAGCTTTACCGCCGAAACAACTGTGTTCTTCAAGTTGGTGGCAGTGACCAATGGGGCAATTTGACTAGCGGAACTGACCTGATTCACAAAGTTGAAGGTAAGAGTGCTTTTATCCTGGCAACTCCACTGATTACCGACTCTGAAGGTAAGAAATTCGGTAAATCAGAGGGAAACGCCATTTGGTTAGACACAGATTTGACTTCACCTTATGCTTTCTACCAGTTTTGGCTAAACGTCGAAGATTCAAACGCTATCAACCTTCTAAAGGTCTTCACCTTCTTGCCTAAAGCGGACATTGATGAGCTGGAGAAGCAGCTAGTCTCAGAGCCACACCTTAGAGCAGCTCAGAAGAAGCTTGCCTACGAGGTGACTTCACTGGTTCATTCAGCGGCTGCCACAGAGGCAGTTATTGCTGCATCTCAGGCTTTGTTTGGCCAGGGTGAGTTGGACCAGTTGGATAAGGACACTCTTGAAGCTGCTCTAAAGGCGTTGCCTAATGTCAAGGCTCAACTAGGTGCTGGAGTTGCAGATCTTTTGGTTGAAACAGGGCTAGTTGCCAGTAACAGCGCAGGTCGTAGAGCCATTGCCGAGGGCGGGGTTTACCTCAACAACACAAGAATTGACGATGAAAAGGCCACTCTTGACCAAGCAATCATGGGGGAGTATGCCGTTCTTCGCAGGGGTAAGAAGACCCTTGCCGGAATTTTTATTCAAAAATAGCAAAATTTCTTGGCTTCGATTTGACTTGAATGCCATAGAAGCGTAATGTTTTACCTGTTGCCCATAGTTTGAGAAATCTATTTTTATGGATCTCGGCTCAAGTGCAACCAATCAACTCAACAAGAACCCAGTAAATTGGCGACTTTTGAGGGGATTGAACTTCCACTAATAGCTTCTAGAAATTTCTAGATTAAATGCGTATGTCTATTTGACTTATGCTGAAAAAGTGGTAAGTTAGTGAAGTTGCTCTGCGTGGGCCCCTGACAGGAAACCGCAGATGCATCCGATCCTTGAGAACTCAACAGCGTGCACAATGTCGATGCCAAGAACCTGGCTTCAAGAAGGCTTGCCTTTTTGAATGTTCAGTAGTAATTGGATTAGACAGATTGTCAGACAATCTGATTTAGTCAGATCAAATTGATGCCCCCATTTTCCGGGGGTTTCGTAAAACTTGGGCCAAAGCTTGCTTTGGTCCTAAAAAACTTTTACGGAGAGTTTGATCCTGGCTCAGGATGAACGCTGGCGGCGTGCTTAACACATGCAAGTCGAACGATGAAGCTGGAGCTTGCTCCGGTGGATTAGTGGCGAACGGGTGAGTAACACGTGAGCAATCTGCCCTTGACTCTGGGATAACTGCGGGAAACTGTAGCTAATACCGGATACGAGACTCGGAGGCATCTCTGAGTCTGGAAAGAATTTCGGTCAAGGATGAGCTCGCGGCCTATCAGCTAGTTGGTGAGGTAATGGCTCACCAAGGCGACGACGGGTAGCCGGCCTGAGAGGGTGACCGGCCACACTGGGACTGAGACACGGCCCAGACTCCTACGGGAGGCAGCAGTGGGGAATATTGCACAATGGGCG